>Ga0307507_10000017_pt1 | contig 224506 bp, 189 predicted proteins | sample 7_EM_MG_FD_207223 | JGI IMG/M metagenome (GOLD analysis project Ga0307507, IMG submission 207223) | Populus trichocarpa ectomycorrhiza microbial communities from riparian zone in the Pacific Northwest, United States - 7_EM | ecosystem: Host-associated > Plants > Roots > Unclassified | place... | reverse complement strand
ATCACGCTCATGGCGAGCCTGGCACGCGGCACTCCGCAACCCTGACGCCAGGCATATAGCAAACCATTACCTCAACATAAACCGCCAGGAGTCGATCCCAACGTCCTCAAATCTCAAGCTGAGAGGGATGGACAACTGATGGTGGACGGGGCCGGGTGCCGGAAGAAGGGCGCCCGGTCCCATGGCGTGGAGCGTGGCTTTCGTCAGCAGCCCTCTAGCCAAGCGCCAGCCCGGTGGTCGAGACGACCGACGGGTCCCGGCTCACGTCCGCGTCGCCGGAGTTGACCGTGCCCTGCGGCTCGAAGAACAGCACCCGCGTTCCGGGCACGGCCACCGGGCGGTGCCGCACCCCGCGCGGCACGGTGAACAGCTGCAGCGGGCCGAGCACGACCGGGTCGCGGTCCTCCATTTCGAGGGTCAGCTCCCCCGCGACGACGAGGAAGAACTCGTCGGTGTCGGCGTGGGTGTGCCAGGGGAAGCTGCCTTCCCCGTTGGCGATCTTCACGTCGTAGTCGTTGACGGTCGCGGCGACGCGCGGGGCCCAGAACTCGTCGGCGAAGGAGGCGTAGGCGCTCGGCAGGTCCACGGCCCCCGTGGCCGCACTCGCGCCCGTTCCCGCGCCCGTTCCCGCTGTCTGATGATCACTCATCTGTAGTCCCTCAGTGTTCGTCGGTGGACGCCGGTCCGGCCTTACCGGTGCAGGGACAGTCCCTTCAGCGCGGCGTCCACGTGCGCACGGGTTCCGTATACGGAGAGGCCGGCCAGGGACAGTTCCTCGGTCGCGATCTTCCGTACCGTAGCCCGATTGTCCTCGTCGTTGAACGTGCCGAACAGTTCCTCGGGGTAGACGCACATCGCCAAATCGCGCTCCAGGGCGCGGCGATGCACCTTACGCAGCTGCGCCGCGGTACCGGCGAAGACGAGAACCGGTTGTCCGAGCATGGGCAGGTAACGCACATCCGACGCGTCGACGTACGGCTCGCCGATCGTCTGCGGGGCCGTAGCCGCGATGCCGCTGACCGCGAAGGCCGTGACGTTGAGCTTCTGCCAGGTCGCCAGGTCTTCGCGCACCACGACGGCGATCTTCGTGCCCGCCGCTGTGCCTGTGCCCGTGCCAGTGCCTGTTTCTGTCGCTGTGTCGCCGCTCATGCGCTGATCGTCCGTTGCCCCGCACGCGCAGGTCTTGGACGCTCGTGCGCCGCGCTGGTGGCGCCCTGGGGCAGAATCGAGAGGTGGACACGCAGGCCCAGGACTGGATCACGTACCGGCGGGCGCCGCAGAGCTCGATCGAGGTGATGCGGGCGCACTTCGTGACGCACCGGTACCACCGGCACAGCCACGAGACGTACTCCTTCGGGGTGACCGAGTCCGGGGCGCAGACCTTCACCTGCCGCGGGGCGCGGCGGACGAGCACCACAGGCATGGTCATGGCGTTCAATCCGGACGACCCGCACGACGGGCACGCCACGAATTCACTCGGCTTCACGTACTCGATCGTCTACATCCCGGAAGCCGCCGTGACCGACGTCCTGGGCGACCGGCTCGGACGGCGGGCCGGTGCGCCACTGTTCGCTGAGCCGGTGCTGCACGACCGGGCGGCGGCGGACGCGCTGCGCAGGCTGAGTGCGGCGATGATCGGTGGCCAGCGGCTGGCCGTGGACGAGCTGCGTGACGCGGCGATCCGCGCGCTGGTGCGGTGCACGCCGCTGCGCACGGGTACGGACGTGGACTCGGCTGACACGGTGGCCACGGGTCTGGGCACAGGCAGGCTGCCTGAGCCGGCGCGGCGTGATGCGGGGGTGCTGCGTGTACGTGACCTGCTGCGCGAGGAGTACGCGCGGGAGATCGGGGCGGACGAGCTCGCGGCGGTGGCCGGGTGCAGCCGTTTCGCGCTGTACCGGGCATTCGTCACGGGATACGGGATGTCGCCGGGCGACTATCAGCGCCAGCTGCGGCTGCGCGCGGCACGGACGCTGCTTGCCCGGGGCCTGAGCCCGGCGCAGGCCGCGGCCGAGACCGGGTTCGCCGACCAGGCGCACCTGACCCGCTGGTTCGGGCGCTGCTACGGCATCACCCCGGCGCGTTACCGGGCGGCCGTCTTGCGAGAGGCGCCGCTGGCCAACATGGTAGCCGCCACGCATTCCCCACCTGCCCCGCATTCCCAGCGCGTCACGGGCGTCTCGCAGGTTCAGGAACTCAGCATGCCCCCACATGCGTTACCAGCCTAAGAATGCATGATCGCCTCATCGACTAGGCTGGCAAGGGTGGACGAGAACAGAGCGCGCCGCGTCGTGGACGCCCTGCGCGAGCGTGGCGTGAACGCGCACATGGCCCGGGAGGGCGTCTACCAGATCGGCGTGCGTATCGCGCTGCCGGACGGCCGTGAGGCGATCTGGGACACCGACGACACGCCGGGCCTCGAGGCGCAGGTGATGCGCGACGGGATGCTGGTCGGCTTCGTGCCGGTGATCGAGGGCTCCGAGTACTTCGACGAGGCGCAGACCATCGACGCCATCGCCCGGACCGACTACGACAAGCCGATCGCCCGGCAGCGCGCCGTCGCCCCGCCGCCCGCGCGGCCGCTCTCGCGCGAGGGCGGGGTCTTCCGGCGCTTCCTCGGCGGCTTCCGCGAACACTGAGTCCGCGCGCCGGACCGGCTTGGTCAGCCTGCCGGTTTGCTCAGCCCGGACAGGTCGCGCAGCACGGTGTGGTTGCGGTCGGCGATCGTCCCGAGCATGCAGTTCGGGTAGATGCCGTAGTACTCGCCGCGGGTGCGGTGGCTCCAGGCCTGCGCGAGCGGCGTGCGGGTCTTGTAGAAGCTGACCATGTAGCCGCCCGAGTAGACCCGGACCAGCGAGTACCCGCCCGGGTACTCCTTGGTCGCGGCCACCTCGAGGAACTCGGTCGACTTGACCGGGGCCTGGTTCTCGTCCACGAAGTACGTGCGCTTGTTGCGGTGCGTGTGGCCGCTGTGGTGCAGGAACACCCCGGGCGAATCCGCGTAGAGCTTCTGCAGCTCCACGGCGCTGGGGCGGTCCAGGTCGAAGCCCGGCCCGGCGGCCGTCGTGACCGCCGACTCGTAGGTGACCGGGTGGTGGCCGAACAGGATGGTGGGCCGGTCCGGGTCGGCGCGCAGGACGCGCCGCAGGTCGTGCAGCTGGGACGCCTCCATCATGCCGCCGGCGACGTCGAGCGAGGTGGTGTCGAGGCCCACGATGCGCAGCCCGCCGAGCTCGTGCACGGCCAGCTCCTGGCGGCGCAGCCCGAAGGCGTCGCCCCAGCAGTCGTGGTGGTCGGTCGCGCCGGGCACGACCGTGCAGCCCGCGTAGTCCGCGCCGACCCGCGGCCGGTCGTGGTTGCCGCGCGCGACGAAGTAGTCGGTGTCGAACGTGCCCCAGCCGTCGAGCAGCTGCTTCACCCGGGCCGACTCGGCCGGCAGCCCGTCTCCGGTCAGGTCCCCGGCGACGAGCAGTCCGTGCGCGCCGCGGTCCACCGCGTTCAGGTCGCCGAGCAGCGCCTCCAGCATCACCTCCGGGTACGGCGGCAGCCCCGGGTCCTGCTGGAAGGAGGGCGGCCAGCCGTTGAAGATGATCCCGCTGGTGCCCTCGCCCATGTGCAGGTCGTTGCACAGCGCCAGGGTGAACAGGTGGGTGCCGGGCGGGGTGGCCAGGGTGCTGAAGGTGCCGGGGATGTCCTGCGAGCCGCCGACGCCGACCGGGAACTGCAGCGAGGACGGCGTCGCGGCGATGCCCCCGGAGCGGGCCACGAAGGCGTACGGCCGACCCGGGTCGAGCCCGGTCACCTCGGCGTAGTGGTAGGCGGTGGGAGTGGCGTCGTAGTACACCGACTTGAGGGTGCCGGCGACCGGCAGGCCGGTGCTCGGGTCGGGGACGCCGAGCAGCAGCTCCGTGTCGGTTCCGACGGGCAGCGGCTGGCCGTAGCGGTCGACGGCGCTCGCCGAGCCGCTGAACCAGGTGATCACGACGCTGGTGTCGGTAACCGTGACGACCTCGAGGTCGCGCACGAGCAGGTCGGCGGTGTCGGCGGCGGCCGAGGTCTCGGCGGCTAACGGGGCGGCGGCCAGCAGGCTTCCCCACAGCAGCGCCTGGCGGCGGGTGGATCCGGTTCCACAGCAGTCCATAACAGAACCCTGGCTCCATTCTGTGAACAGTGGGCGACGGGTGGTTTGCGCGGCGTGTCGGGTGGCAAGAATTCGACCCATGGGCGCGCTTGCGTGGGGCAGGCGCGCCCTAATCCTGCGGGCGAGGACCGGCGACCGCGTCAGCCGCCCTTGGCCAGCGCGACCGGCACCTCGGTCTGCCAGAGCGGGTTGAGCGCGACGACCGTCCACACGCTCAGCGACAACGGCGGATCGACGCGGGTGTATTTGCCGCCCGCGGCGCCCGGGATTCCGTTGGCCGCCGCGATCTCGACGACCACCCCGTCGGCCCGATCGATGACGACCCGGGTCTGGTACACACCGTACTCATCGGCGTTGAGCACCTCCTGCATGACCCTGGCCCCGCCGGCGAGGGTCTGCACGGCGCAGCTCGGCGCGAGCGCTCCGGCAGGCCGGGCGTAGCCGCCCTTGAGCAGCGCGGCCTGCTTCGCGCAGTCGACCGCGTCGACGGCGCCGACTGCGCCCTTCGCGCTCGCGACGGTCACGACGACCTGTGCGATCCCCTGCTGATCCCTGACCATCATGGCTGCCGTGCCGGTGCCGACCCTGGAAGCGGACACCAGGGTCAGGTCCGTCCCCACCAGCTGCCTCAGGATGGCGGCGGCGGCGAGCGAGGTTATCGGCACCAGGGTCGACGTCCCCGGCACGGTGCTCACCGCGCGGCTGGCCTCGCTGGCGGCCACACGAGTGGGTGTCGCGGGCGGCGTGCTCGCGGTCGGTGCGCCGGAGGTCTCCCCGGTCCCGCCGACGTCGTAGTGCGGTCCGTCGTTGTCGCGCGCGAGGGCCGCCACTCCGGCAGTGACCAGCACCGCCGCCACGGTCGCCCCGGCCACGGCGGCACGCCGTCTGCGCCGCCGGATCCGGCCGCGGCGCACTCCCTCCTCGAGCATCGCCTCGAGCGGCGGGTCGAGCGCTCGGGTCGCGGCGTCCATCAGCTCGGAGAGCCGATCTTCGGCGTTCATTGCGTTCCCTCTGTGGATGGATGGTCCGAGGTGGGGTCCCAGGTCGCGGATCAGTCCTGGAACAGCAGTTCCCGGTCGTCGCCGAGCAGCGCGCGCAGCTGCTTGAGCGACCGGTTGCAGATGCTCTTGATCGCGGACGGCGTCGTCTCCATCAGCTCGGCGACGGCCTCCACGCTGTGGTCGTCCAGGTAGCGCAGCACCATCACCGCCCGATTGCGTGGCGGCAGTGTCGCGAGCGCGTCGACGAGCACCATCCGCAGCTCCGTATTCTGGCCCGGCGCGCGGGTCTCGACGAACTCGGCGACGGGTATCTCGCCGCTGCGTCGAAGTCTGCGGTGGGACAGGTACGTGTGCAGCAGGGCCTTGCGCGCATACGCGTCGACCGACTCACTCTTCTGGATCCGGTGCCACGAGGAGTAGAGCTTGGCCAGGGTGGTCTGGACGAGGTCCTGGGCCTCGTGCCAGTCCCCACACATGAGGTATGCGATCCGGAAGAGCTGACCAGCCCTGGCGGACGCGAACTCGTGGTACTGCAAGAGACCTGTGGATTCCCGATCACCCACGGTGGCTCCAAACGTGACTGTGCCGTGTTTAAAGACGCGCGCCGGCATGCTTCGGTAGCGCAGCGGCCCTTCACGGCATTGCGGCGGCTTCCCCGTCACACCGCCGGGAGGCGGTCTGCGGCTCACTCGAGTAGACGAGTAATCGGGGTCGGGACGGTTGCGTGCCGCGGAGGGCGATCCGGCCGCCGGCCACCCGGCGCCGCCGCGCGACCGGCTCAGTCGTGGTGGAAAACCTCGGGCAGAACGGTCCACCACTCCCCCGCCGCCGCGCCGGGAACCTGCTCCTGGCACGGGTCGGTCAGCGCCCACCAGCGCTGCGTCGCCGGGTCCGCGGCCATCCGCGCCATGTCGGCGGCGAAGTCCGCGCCGACGTATTCGAAGTAGCTGAACAGCAAGTCGCCGTGCAGATAGATCGAGTAGTTGCGGAGGTTGCACGCGGTGATCATGGCCAGGATCTCGGGCCAGACCTCCCGGTGCAGCCGCAGGTACTCCTCGGTGTGCTCGGGGCGCAGCCGGATGACCTGGCCCCGGCGTTGCGGCGGGGCCGACGTCCCCGCGTCCGACTCGACGTACGCACCCGTGTCGGGGTTCGCATTCGCGTTACGGTTCGCGTCCGGGTCGGTCACGGTCACGGCCTTCGCCTCCAGGTCAGCGTGCTGCGTCGGACTCCTCTTCCGCGCGCCGGATCCGCTCGGCCTGGTCCTTCACCCGGCGTACGGTGCGGATCGGGTGCAGCACGGCGAGGCCTAGGGTCGCGGGCAGCGCGAGCAGCAGCATAGGCCCGCAGCAGGTGGCCGGGCCGAGGCAGCAGCCCTCGCCCATTCCGGGCCGGCGCATCGGGCCGCCGCCCCAGCCTCCCCAGCCGCCCATCCCGCCGGGCGGAGGTCCGCCCATGCCGCCAGGTCCGCCCATCCCGCCCGGTCCGCCGGGCCCTGCGCCCGGCCCGCCACCTGGTCCTCCGCCCGGACCGCCCCATGACATCGCGCCGCCTCCTGCCCGTCCGCAGCCGGTCTTCCGGCTCCTGACCGGACGCTAACGAGGCTGGATGAGCGGCTCATGATCCCCGGCTGGGAAGAGCCTCGGAGTCCCTGCCCGGCGGCGGCTGCCGGGCGTCGGGCGCCAGTTGTCTGTGCCCTTCGCCCTCAGCCCTCTCGCAACCGGAGCCAGACCCCGGCGTCGCGGGGCAGCAGCCCGCCCTGCAGCGGGACGCTGCTCAGCAGCACCCTGTCATGCTCGGGCAGGGCCACCGCCGTGTCGGACAGGTTCACCACGCAGGCCACGTCGTCCCCGCGCCGGAACGCCAGCACATCCGGCGCGGCCGCCAGCCAGCGCAGCGGCTCGCGTTCGCTGCGCAGGCCCGGTTCGGTGCGGCGCAGGTGCAGCGCGGCCCGGTAGAGCTCGAGCATCGACCCGAGGTCCGCGGACTCGGCCTCGACCGTGTAGTCCTTCCAGTTCGCCGGCTGCGGCAGCCAGGGCTCGGCGGTCGCCTCCGCGGGGCTGAAGCCGTACGGGGCCTCGCCGCCGGACCAGGGCAGCGGCACCCGGCAGCCGTCCCGGCCCGGGTCGGCGCCGCCGGTGCGCTGCCAGATCGGGTCCTGACGGACCGCGTCCGGCAGGTCCTCGACCTCCCACAGGCCCAGCTCCTCGCCCTGGTACACGTACAGCGCGCCGGGCAGCGCCATGGTCAGCAGCGCCGCCGCGCGTGCCCGGCGGGTGCCCAGCTCCAGATCGAACGCGTCGCCGTGCCTGCGGTCGGCGAAGTCGAAGGTCGTGTCGGCCCGGCCGTAGCGGGTCACGTGCCGGGTCACGTCGTGGTTGGACAGCACCCAGGTGGCCGGGGCGCCGACCGGGGCGTGCGCGGCGAGGGTCTCGTCGACGGTGCGGCGCAGCGCGGCGGCGTCCCAGGGGCAGCGCAGGAACTCGAAGTTGAACGCGCTGTGCATCTCGTTCGGGCGCAGGTAGAGCGCGAAGCGGTGCGGGTCGGGCAGCCAGATCTCACCGATCAGGGCCCTGCCGCCGGGGTAGGAGTCGGCGACCTGCCGCCACTGCCGGTAGATCTCGTGGATCCCGTCCCGGTCCGTGTACGGCTGCGGGCCTCCGGGCGGGGCGGCCGGGTCGGCGTCGGCCAGGAACGGGTCCTTGACCAGGATCGCGGCCGAGTCGATCCGGATGCCGTCCACGCCCCGGTCCAGCCAGAACCGCAGCACGCTGAGGAACTCGGCGCGCACGTCGTCGTTGTCCCAGTTGAAGTCCGGCTGCTCCGGGGCGAACAGGTGCAGGTACCACTGCCCGGGGCTGCCGTTCGGCTCGGTCACCCGGGTCCAGGCCGGGCCGCCGAAGATGGACTGCCAGTTGTTCGGCGGCAGGTCGCCGCCCGGTCCGCGGCCGGGCCGGAACCAGAACCGGGAGCGCTCCGGCGAGCGCGGCTCGGCGGCCAGCGCGGCCCGGAACCACGGGTGCGCGGCCGAGCAGTGGTTGGGCACCACGTCGATGATGACCCGGATCCCGCGCTCGTGTGCCTCGGCGATCAGCGCGTCGGCCTCGGCCAGGGTGCCGAACAAGGGGTCGATGTCGCGGTAGTCGGCGATGTCGTACCCTGCGTCGGCCATCGGGGACGGGTACCAGGGGTTGAGCCAGATCGCGTCGATGCCAAGACCGGCGAGGTAGTCCAGCCGGTCGCGCACCCCGCGCAGGTCGCCGGTCCCGTCGCCGTCGCCGTCCGCGAAGCTGCGCACGTACACCTGGTAGATCGCCGCGTCCCGCCACCACTGTTCGAGCGTCGAGAGGTGCGTGGCGCCCGTCGGCCGCGCCGCGGTCGTCAGTTGCACAGTGTCCGTACGGAGAGGCTGGAAGCCGTGCGAGGTCACGGTGCGGCGCTCCTTACTGCTTCGGGGACGGGCGCGCTCCGGGCAGCTGAGTCCGGTTGCGCACAACGTACAGAAAAGAATGCATGACAGCAAGAAGTCAATACAAGTCTGCAATTTCTTGACAGACCATGATCCACCCGGCCCACCTCGCCGTCCTGCCGCTCCCTCCGATGGTCGCATCCGGCAGCCGACTGCGCGATCCGGCCCGTGATCACCGCCGAAGTGCCCGTCTGCGGCACCGGCGCGGCTATCGCCGTAACCAAGTCGTTTCTTTGCTGACTTCAATCGAGATATTGCAGCTGCTTGTCGTCATCACTACAGTGTGCCCCACTCGACCCGATGGGCAGGGCTCGGTGCCCAGGTGACAGCGAGGCGTCCGATCAACCCCGGGGCTAGACCGCGGCGACCACTGCCGCGGGCCAGCACCGATCGTCGTCAGGTTCCGCTCAGGGAGGACATAGATGTCCGCAAGGCATGGGAAAAAGGCCACAGCGCTCGCGTTCGCGGTTGCGGTGGCGCTCAGCGCGGCCGCGTGCTCAAGCAGCAGCGGCGGCGCCGCAAGCAACAGTGCCGACGGCACGGCCGACGGCACGCCGCTCGACCCGAACGCCACGGTCACCATCAGCATCGACTGCGCGCCGGCCTCGGACCAGCCGGGCCTGCAGGCGCAGTACAACGACGACCTGGCCACCTTCAAGGTCAAGTACCCGCACGTCACGATCAACCCGCTGCCGAAGACCAAGTGCGAGGACCCGGCGCCGTTCACCGCGATGCTCAAGGGCAAGACGGAGACGAACGCGTTCTACGCCTACTTCACCGACCAGAACCAGGTCCTCAACTCGGGCCAGGCGGCGGACATCACCCCGTACGTCAACGCGCAGGCCATTCCGGGCATCAAGGACCTGCTGCCGACGGTCACCAAGGAGATCAGCAGCGGCGGCAAGGTCTACGCGCTGCCGCGGATCTACTACACCACCGGCCTGGTCTACAACCGCGACCTGTTCAAGCAGGCCGGCCTCGACCCGGACAAGCCGCCGACGACGTGGGCCGACCTGGCCACCGACGCCGCGAAGATCTCCGCGCTCGGCGGCGGGGTCACCGGCTACGAGGACTACAGCGGCAACAGCACCGGCGGCTGGCACTTCGGCGACGAGATCGACAGCCTCGGCGGCGACCTGGTCAGCGCCGACGGCACCAAGGCCGCGTTCAACGACGCGCAGGGCCAGCAGGTGCTGCAGACCCTGTACGACATGCGGTGGAAGACCAGCGCGATCGGCGCCACCCCGGTGACCCAGTGGGCTGACGCCTTCCCGCCGCTGGCCTCCAACAAGGTCGGCATGATGATCGGCGCCCCCGACGTCATCTCGCACCTGACCAACTCGCTGGGCGACAAGCCCGACAAGTGGGGCCTCGGCCCGATGCCCGGCGCCAGCGGCCCGGCCACCGCCACCCAGGACGGCGGCGACCTGTTCTACTTCAAGAAGACCGACACGCCCAACCAGATCAAGGCCGCGATCGCCTGGATCAACTACGAGTACCTGACGCCGGGCCAGGGCCAGTTCAACTACGCCCGCAACATCGCGCTCTCCGGCGACCCCGGCACCAACAAGTTCATCGCGGTCGGCCTGCCCGAACCCGAGCTCTGGGCGCCGAACACCGCCATGGCCACCGCCGACGCCACGGCGCTCAAGGCGGCCAACGCCAACATGCCGGTCGCGAACTACGCCGCGTACCTGAACAGCCCGGTGGCCGGCGTGCCCGAGCCGCCGATCGCCTCGCAACAGATCTACGCCGTCCTCGACAACGCGATGTCCGCGGTCCTGACGAACCGGAGCGCGAACATCCAGCAGCTGCTGAGCGACGCGGAGGGCAAGGTCAACTCGCTCCTCGCCAACCAGTAGCGGCAGGCAAAACCAGCTGCGGCGCGCGGGCCCACGGGGGTCCGCGCGCCGCCCGAGGACCGGGAGTACCGGGTGGCCATCGTCATCTCGCCGGGCAGGACCGAGACCCTGGCGCAGCACCGCGAGCCCGAGAGCAGATTCCTGCGCGAGCTGCGGCGCAACGTGCAGGCGCACGCGTTCCTGATCGGCTCAGTGCTCTGTTTCGCGCTGTTCACCTGGTACCCGATGATCCGCGAGATCCTCGAGTCCTTCCAGCGGCTGCACCTCGGCGTCACCAGCTACTCGGGGCTGCGCAACTACCGGCAGATCACCGCGGACCCGTACTTCTGGCAGGCCTGGCGCAACACCTTCCAGTTCACCGGGCTGGCGCTGCTGTTCGGCTTCGCGCTGCCGTTCGCGGTGGCCGTGGTCATCAACGAGTTCCGGCACGCGCAGGCCTATCTGCGCATCCTGGTGTACCTGCCGGTGATGCTGCCGCCGGTCGCCGGGATCCTGCTGTTCCGCAACTACTTCATGGACCCGACCAACGCGGGCCTGTTCAACCAGCTGCTGAGCGCCACCCACCTGCCGACCTCGCACTGGTGGGGCGCGGCGCCCAGCGCGATGCCCTCGCTGGTGATCATCTCGACCTGGACGAACATGGGCGGCGCGGTGCTGATCTACCTGGCCGCGCTGCAGGGCATCCCCGGGGAGCTGTACGAGGCGGCCGAGATCGACGGGGCCGGGCTGTTCAAGCGGATCTGGCACGTCACCATCCCGCAGACCCGCACGATCCTGTCGCTGCTGCTGATGCTGCAGGTCGTGGCGACGATGCAGATGTTCACCGAGTCCTTCGTGGCCACCGGCGGGGGTCCGGAGAGCTCCACCGTCACGATCGTCTACCTCGCGTACAACTACGCGTTCGAGTTCGGCAACTTCAACACGGCGGAGGCGCTCGGCGTGATCATGTTCATCGTCCTGGGCGTGTTCTCCTGCATCTACGTCTGGCTCGAGCGACGCGGGAACGAGGCGTGACATGGCCGTGGCCACTCAGACCAGGACCCTGATCTCCCGGGCGCAGCTGGGCCGCCGCAGCGGCCGGCGGGCCTACTGGAGCGCGCTGACCGCGGTGGTGGCGCTGTTCACCCTGGTCTTCCTGTTCCCGCTGTACTGGATGGTCAGCGGCGGCTTCAAGCCGACCCAGGAGCTGATCAAGAACCCGCCGACCCTCGTCCCGCTGCACCCCCAGCTCGCGCCGTACCGGACCGCGTGGACCGAGCTGCACATGGGCCGGCTGCTGCTCAACACGGTGATCTACGCGGGCGGGGCGCTGGCGCTGCAGCTGACCTTCTGCGTGGCGGCCGCGTACGCGCTGTCCAAGCTGCGGCCGGTCCTGGGCAACCTGATCCTCGGGATGATGCTGGCCACGATGATGATCCCGGCGGCGATCCTGATCATCCCGCAGTACCTGACGGTGCTCGACCTGCCGCTGGTGCACTGGAACCTGCTCAACACCCCGTGGGTGATCTGGCTGCCGTCGGTGGCCAACGCGTTCAACATCTTCCTGCTCAAGCGGTTCTTCGACTCGATCCCGCAGGACCTGCTGGACGCCGCGGCGATCGACGGGGCGAGCGCGCTGCGGACCCTGCGCTCGATCGTGCTGCCGATGTCGCGGCCGATCCTCGGGGTGGTGTCCATCTTCACGGTGATCGCGGTGTGGAAGGACTTCCTGTGGCCGCTGCTGACGCTCACCGACCCGAACAGGATGACGCTGAACGTGGGCGTCAACAACGCGGCGGGCAGCATGCAGCAGAACGTGCTGATCGCGGGCCTGGCGATGGCCTCGCTGCCGACGATCGCGTTCTTCCTGCTGTTCCAGCGCAACATCATGTCCGGCCTGACCAGCGGCGCGATGAAGGGTTAGCAGCAGTCTGATTTAAAGGCGATCAGCGTCGATCACCGGATACCTCCATGCCTGAAAGTGACCTAGAGAGCGGGTAGTCCGTGCCTGAAGAGCGCTCCCACGAGTCGGTCGGCTGGTGGCGGTCCGCCGTCATCTACCAGATCTACCCACGCAGCTTCGCCGACGGGAACGGCGACGGGATCGGCGACCTGGCGGGGGTCAGGTCGCGGCTGCGGTACCTGGCGGACCTGGGCGTCGACGCGCTCTGGTTCAGTCCGTGGTACGCGTCCCCGCAGGCCGACGCCGGCTACGACGTCTCCGACTACCGGGCGATCGATCCGGTCTTCGGCACGCTGGCCGAGGCCGAGGAGCTGATCGTCGAGGCGCACGCGCTCGGCATCCGCATCATCGTCGACGTGGTGCCCAACCACAGCTCGGATCAGCACGCCTGGTTCCGCCGCGCCGTCGAGGCCGGGCCCGGGGCGGACGAGCGCGGGCTGTTCTGGTTCCGGCCGGGGCGCGGCGAGCACGGCGAACTGCCGCCGAACGACTGGCAGTCCATCTTCGGCGGGCCCGCCTGGACCCGCACGGCGAACTCGGACGGCACGCCGGGCGAGTGGTACCTGCACCTGTTCGCGGCCGGGCAGCCGGACCTCAACTGGGAGAACCCGAGGGTCCACGAGGACTTCGAGGACGTGCTGCGGTTCTGGTTCGACCGCGGGGCCGACGGGGTGCGGATCGACTCCGCGGCGCTGCTGATGAAGGAGGGCGCCCTCGCCGACTTCGACCCCGGGAACCCGCCGTATCCACACCCGTACGAGGACCGCGACGAGGTGCACGAGGTCTACCGGTCCTGGCGGGCGATCGCCGACTCGTACCCCGATCCCCGGGCCCTGATCGGCGAGGTCTGGCTGCCGGACGCGCAGCGTTTCGCCAACTACCTGCGGCCGGACGAGATCCACACCGCGTTCAACTTCGCCTTCCTCGGCTGCGCCTGGGAGGCGCGGGCGCTGCGCGAGGTGATCGACGAGACGCTGGCCGTGCACGCCCCGGTCGGCGCGCCCGCGACCTGGGTGCTGTCCAACCACGACGTGCCGCGGCACGTCACCCGCTACGGGCGTGCGGACACCTCGTTCAACCTCGAATACCGGCAGCTCGGCGCGCCGACGAACCTGACGCTCGGCACCCGTCGGGCAAGGGCGGCCGTGATGCTGTCGCTGGCGCTGCCCGGCTCGGCGTACATCTACCAGGGCGAGGAGCTGGGCCTCGAAGAGGTCGAGGACATGCCGGACGCCGTGCGTCAGGACCCGATGTTCTTCCGCACCGCGGGGGCGAACCTCGGCCGGGACGGCTGCCGGGTGCCGCTTCCGTGGTCGGGCCAGGAACCGCCGTTCGGCTTCGTGGCGGGCAGCGACTCGGCGGGCGCCGGCGTGGACGTGGCGGTGGCCGTGAAACCGTGGCTGCCGCAGCCCGAAGGGTGGAAGGACCTGACGGTGGAGGCGCAGGTCGGCGACCCGAACTCGATGCTCGAGCTCTACCGCGCGGCCCTGTCCCTGCGCCATTCGACCCCGGCGCTCGGCGATGGCGGTCTCGACTGGTGTCCCGCGCAGGCCGGAGTGTTGGCCTTCCGCCGCGGACCGTCCTTCGCCTGCGTCGTCAACCTGTCGAGCCGTCCGGCAGCGATCCCGGTGGACGGGGACGTCGTGCTGTGCAGCGGGGATCTGGAGGCGGGTCTGCTGCCTCCGGACACGACGGCATGGCTCGTCCGCTGAAGCCGGCTTTCAGAGGAACCCTCGGCGGGCGAGCGGGCCGAGGCCGGCGACCGGTTCGTCGGGCAGGAGCAGTTCCGGCATCTTCCTGGCCGCCACGGTCAGGGCGAGCTGGGCGCGCTGCCCGCCGGAGAGTTACCCGGCCTTCTGCGCGGGGTCCAGGTCGAGACGCATTTCCTAGCGCCCGCGGGGGCGCACCAGCCCCGAGTCGTAGGCGGCGACCGCGGCCTGGACGCGATCGCGCACGCCGAGTTTCGCGAGCATGCTCTGGACGTGGCTTTTCACCGTCGTGTCCGCGAGGTGGAGCTTGGCGCCGATCTCGGCGTTCGACAGTCCGCGGGCGACCAGCAGCAGCACGTCGACCTCCCGGGCGGACAGCAGAGCCCTGATCTGCTTACCGCCGTCCACCCCCTCGGCCGGGTCCTCGGCCATCCGCTCCAGCAGGCGCCTGGTGACCGGGGGCGCGAGCATCGCCTCGCCCTCGGAGACCACGCGCACCGCCTCGACCAGCTGGTCGCCGGTCGCCTCCTTCAACAGGAACCCGGAGGCTCCGGCCCGCAGCGCCTCGGTGACGTACTCGTCGAGGTGGAAGGTGGTCAGCATCAGGATCCTGGTCCTGATCGGCACGGCGCCGCGCAGCAGCGCCCGGGTGGCCGCGACGCCGTCGAGGCGCGGCATCCGGATGTCCATCAGCGCCACGTCGGGGCGCAGCCGCCGGACGGCCTCGACGGCCTCGGCCCCGTCGCAGGCCTCGCCGACGACCGCCATGCCCGGCTCCGACTCGATGATGGCACGCAGGCCGGACCGGATCAGCGCCTGGTCGTCGGCAATGAGCACCCTGATGGTCATCGGGACTCCTCGGGCACGGGGATGAGCGCCTCGACCTCGAATCCGCCGCCCGGTCGTTCGCCGGTGTGCAGGGTCCCGCCGTAGACGGCTGTCCGCTCGCGCATCCCGACTATCCCGTGCGCCGTGCTGGATACCAGGCCCGAGGGCCCTACGCCGTCGTCGTGTACCGACACCCGTACCGCTCCCCCGCTCCGGACAACCGTGATGCTGGCCTTCGCGTCAGGGCCGGCGTGTTTGACGACGTTGGTCAGCGATTCCTGCACGATCCGATACACCGTCAGTCCGACGCCCGGAGGCAGGTCCATCGGTTCCACGTCCAGCCGCATCTCCAGGCCGCCGGCGTCGAGCCGCGCGACGAGTTCGCCCAGTTCCGCGAGCCCGGGCTGTGGACTCATCTCGGCCTCGGCGTCCGGACGCAGCACGGCCAGGACGCTGCGCAGCTCCGCCAGCGCCTGCCGGCTCGCCTCCGAAATCGTCGCCAGGAAACCCGGCACCGCCTCCGGGTTCGTGCGCGCCGAGCGGGCCGCGGCCTCCGACTGGATCGTGATGAGGCTGATCGAGTGGCCGATGACGTCGTGCAGCTCGCGCGCGATCCGCAGCCGCTCGTCCACCACCGCCCGCGCGGCGCGCTCTCCTTCCTCCGCCTCCAGCCGCGCCGCGCGATCCTTCAATTCCGCGATGTAGGCGCGCCGGATGTAGATCGCGTAGCCCAGTACCCACCACGCGGCGGTCAGCACCCCCACGGAGAGCTGGCCCCACGTGCCGGACTGGCTGCGTGCACCCGGCGCCAAAAACGCCAGCCCGAGCGCGACCGCCGCGATCACCACGGCCACCGCTCCGCGCAGCGCCCCGGAGATCTCCGGCTCCGTGCCACCGGGCCGATACACGGCGACGGCGTAGGCCGCGCACCAGACGCCGAAGCTCGCGGAGCCGGCCGGATATCCGGTGGCGATCATGAACACGCCGAGAGCCGCCGTCACCGCGAGCGCGGCCAGCGGCGCGCGCCGCCGCCCGAGCAGGACGAGTCCTTGGGTGGCTGCGAGCGGCACGATGGCATAGTGCGGCAGCCAGGCCGCCACCGTCTGGGCGGATCCGGTGCCGATGGCGAGCGTCACGAGCAGGCACCCGGCCGCGTCCACGGCCGGCCGGCCGGCTCGCGACGCCCTCATCATGGTCACCATCATGCGCGCCCGCACGCCGCTCAGCGCGTCACGCGTCGCGGCGACGCAGCGAGAGGGCCGCGAGCGCGCCGAAGACGATGACGTAGGCCGAGAGTCCGAACGCTGCGACGGCCGGACTCGTGAGGCCGTCCACGTGCGAGTGCCAGAGCGAGTCACCCAGATTCGACGGGAGGTAGGGCACCGTGTACCGCCACACGGGGGTGTCCTGCGGGACCCGGCTGACCATGATCGGCAATACCAGCATGATGCCGAACACGCCGGACATCGCCACCGCCGTGCCGCGGGCCAGTACGCCGATGAACACGCCGATGACGCCGACCGCCGTCATATAGAACACTGCGCCGAGGACGCGGCCGAGCACACCCGGATCGCCGAGAGCGACGTGCGGGACGTGCCCGGAGAGCACGCCCTGACCGATGAGGAACGCGGTGAAGCAGATCACTGTCGACGCGAACAGCGCGATGAGGGCGAGCAGGGCCGTCTTGGCGGCGAGGACGAGCCCCCGCTGCGGGGTCGCGGCGAACGTCGTGCGGATCAGGCCGTTGCCGTACTCGTTCGTGACGACGAGCGCGCCGAGCACGCCGAAGAACAGCACGCCGATCACCAGGAAGTTGAGGTTGGTGTCGAGCGGGTTGAACGCCGCCTTCGTCGCGGCGTCGAAGGTCGACCAGTTCCCCACGTAGTTCGAGCAGACCGAGGTCGCCAGGCCGATGCAGAAGACCGCGGCGAGCGCCGGCGTCACCAGCATGGACCGCAGGGAGCGCAGCTTGATCCATTCCGCGGTGAGCGCGGCCCGCGCCCGCCGGCCCGCGGACGGGGCCGCGCCGCGCTCGAAGTTCGCGGCCGCGGCCTGCATGGTCCCGATCATCATGCGTCCCTCCTTCGGACGAGTACGAATGCGCCCGCGCCCGCGGCCGCCACATAGGCGGCGAGAACGGCGAGGCCCTGCCAGGGGCCGAGTGTGTAAGCGCCGCCGTGCAGCAGCTTCCAGATCTCCCCGCCGGCGCTGCCCGGCAGGAACTCGCCCAGCTGTGCGCCGATGTTGCCGGAGAGCATCCCGCAGACCACCGGCAGGACGAGCACGAGCCCGAACAGCACGGCCAGCGCCGCGGGCGTCCGACGTACCAGCACCCCGATGAACAGGCCGAGCAGGCCGACGAGGGTGAGGTACAGTCCTGCGCCGAACACCGCCGTGAGCACGCCCGGATCGCCGATCGCGACGTGGGTCGCCGGGCTCGACAGCAGGCTCTGGCCGATGAAGAACGCGGCGAACGAGAGCAGCGTGCACCAGATCCAGATCACCGCCGCGAAGATCGCCGCCTTCACGGCGACGACCTGCGCACGCTGCGGCGTCGCGAGGAAGGTGCCTCGAATCAGGCCGCTGGCGTACTCGCCGGTCACGGTCAAAACACCGAGCGCGCCGACGAACAGCTGGGCCAGGATGGTGCCGATCAAGCTGGTGTAGACGGGATCGAACGAGGCCTTGTCGCCCGGAGACAGCGTGGCCCAGCCGTCGCGGTAGCCGTGGCACACCAACCAGGCGCCGACCGGGAGGATCAGGGCGGTGGCCAGCAGCACGGCCGGGCCGGAGCGTACCGAGCGGAATTTGATCCACTCGCTGCGCGCGGTGGCCCGCAGGCGGATCTCCAGGGAGGCGCCGGTCCGCAGGGCGGTCCCCGCGTGCGCGCTCATGCCGCGACCGGGGCCGGGGTTGGGGCCGGGGCCCGGTACTCGACGCTCTCGCCGGTCAGCCGGAAGTAGGCCTCCTCGAGCGAAACGGTCACATAGCGCAACTGGTGCAGCACATGGCCCCGCCCCGCGGCGAGCTCGCCGATCGGCTTCGACCCGAATCCGAGCACCCCGAGCGACCCGTCCGGCTCCAGCGTGACCTGCGCCCCGGCCCCGCGCAGGTCCGCGGCCAACCGCCCGGGATCGGCCGCGCGGACCTCGACCCGTTGGTCGGAGTGCCGGGAGATCAGTTCCGACAGCGGCGTGTCCGCGAGCATCCGTCCCTTGCCGATCACGAGCAGGTGGTCCGCGGTCAGCGCCATCTCGCTCATCAGGTGGCTCGAGACCAGGACGGTGCGTCCCTCGGCGGCCAGCGAGCGCATCATGGTCCTGATCCACAGGATCCCGTCCAGGTCGAGGCCGTTGACCGGCTCGTCGAACAGCAGCGTTCCCGGGTCGCCGAGCAGCGCCGCGGCGATACCGAGCCGCTGCGACATGCCGAGGGAGAACCCGCCGACCCGCTTGTGCGCCACCGACGCGATCCCGACCAGGTCGAGCACCTCGTCGACCCGGCTGCGCGCGATGCCGTTGGCCGCGGCCAGGGAGTGCAGGTGGTTGTAGGCGGACCGGCCCGGGTGCACCGCGCGCGCGTCGAGCAGCGCGCCGACCTCGTGCAGCGGCCACACTGTGCCCTGATACCGGCGCCCGCCCACGGTCACCGTGCCCGAGGTCGGTAAATCGAGACCGAGGATCATCCGCATCGTCGTCGACTTGCCGGCGCCGTTCGGCCCGAGGAACCCGGTCACCAGTCCCGGCCTGACCTCGAAGTCGATCCCGTTGACCGCGGCGGTGCCGCCGTAAACCTTCGTCAGTGACTGCGCCTTGATCATGCGCCGCTCCCTTCATTCATGACCGCGACGCTACGAGCCGACCGCGCCCGCCGGCCTCGGCCACAAGGAGGAAACCCGGCCCCTCGACGTCGAAAACCTCCTCCTTGAGGAGGAGGTCGAACACACCGTCACGGCAACCGGCTGAACTCCCGCGGCATCGGCGGCTACGGCCTCGACTTCACCGGCATGGTCGTCCGCGGGGCGAAGGACGCTCGTGAAGCGCCCGTCGCGGGACCGGCCGGGTATGCCAGGATCGGCCGCATGACCTTCGCTCCCGAGAGTTCTGCCGGGCAGGAAGACACCGCGGACTCGACACGGGTGCCGTGGACCCGTCCCGTTCCCGAGGGTTCTGCTGGACCGGAAGGCCGGGCTGTGGCCAACGACTACGACAGCTTCGCCGACGCGTATGAGGCCGAGACCGAGTCCAACCTCGTCAACGGCTATTACGCACGGCCGGCGATCCTGGACCTGGCCGGGGACGTGGCCGGCCGGCGGATCCTGGACGTCGGCTGCGGCTCCGGCCCGCTGGCCGCGGCGCTGCGCGACCGGGGCGCCATCGTCACCGGCGCGGATTCCAGCGCCAGGATGCTGGAGCTGGCCCGGCGGCGGCTCGGCGGCGACGCAGCCCTGCACCTCGCCGATCTGGGCAGCCCGCTGCCGTTCCCCGACGGCGCGTTCGACGATGTCGTCGCGTCCCTGGTGCTGCACTACCTGGAGGACTGGACGCGGCCGCTTGCCGAGCTGCGGCGCGTGCTGACGCCCGGCGGCCGGCTGATCGTGGCCGTCGACCACCCTTTCGTCACCCAGATACAGGCCGGTCCCGGCGCCGACTATTTCGCGGCCCGCAAGCACTCCGAGGAATGGACCCTCGGCGGGCAGAGCGCCCTGATGAGCTTCTGGCACCGGCCGCTGCACGCGATGAGCGACGCCTTCACCGCAGCCGGCTTCCGGATCGCCGTCATCAGCGAACCATCCCCCGCGCCAGGAGCCCGCGAGCTGTTCCCCGAGATCCTCGCGGACAAGCCGGGGGCCTTCCTGTGCTTCCTGTTCTTCATCCTGCGGGCCGAGCCGGCCGAAGTCGTCCAGCCCGGCGCGGCGCGGTAAAAGGGCGTGACACGGGGCGGGCAGCGCAGCGAGAATCCGCAACCATGGGCTATGTGGACGTCGCCGGGGTGCGGCATGTGCTTCCGGACGGGCGGATCCTGCTCGACGACGTCTCGTTCCGGGTCGGCGAAGGTGCGAAAGTCGCACTGGTTGGGCCGAACGGGGCGGGGAAGACCACCCTGCTGCGGCTGATCGCCGGGGACCTGCCGCTGGCGGTGGGCGCCGTGGCGCGGGTCGGCGGACTCGGCGTGATGCGGCAGTTCATCGGCATGATCGGGGACTCCACGACGCTCGGATCACTCGCGCTGTCGCTTGCCTCGCCACCGCTTCGTGCCGCCGGGGAGCGGCTGGATGCGGCTGCCGCGGCGCTCGACTCCGATCCGGACGACGAGAAGCGGCAGGTGCGTTACGCCAACGCGCTGACCGGTTGGGGTGATGTGGGCGGGTACGAGCTCGAGGTCGTCTTCGACACGGTGTCGGTCGCGGTGCTCGCACTGCCGTGGGACTCCGTGCGGCAGCGGCCGGTGCGCACTCTGTCCGGGGGCCAGCAGAAGCGCTTCGCCCTCGAACTGCTGCTGCGCGGGACGGACGAGGTGCTGCTGCTGGACGAGCCGGACAACTTCCTCGACGTGCCGGGGAAGCGCTGGCTGGAGTCCCGGCTGCGAGAGTCCTCCAAGACCGTGCTGTACGTATCGCACGACCGCGAACTGCTCGCCAATACCGCCGACCGGGTGGTCGCGGTGGAGGGCGGCTCGGCCTGGACGCACGCCGGGTCCTTCGCCTCCTGGCACGAGGCCCGCGCGGCCCGGCACTCGCGCCTGGACGAGCAGCGCCGACGCTGGGACGAGGAGCACGCCAAGCTCAGGGAACTGGTCCGGATGTACCAGGCCAAGGCCTCGCACAACGCCGACATGGCGACCCGGCTGCAGGCCGCGCGCACCCGGCTGGCCAAGTTCGAGCAGGCCGGGCCGCCGCCGGTGCCGCCGCGCGAGCAGAACATCCGGATGCGGCTGGACGGGGGACGCACCGGGAAGCGGGCGATCGTGTGCGAGGGGCTGGAGTTGGTGGGGCTCACGTATCCCTTCGACTTCGAGGTCTGGTACGGCGACCGGGTCGCGGTGCTCGGCGCGAACGGGACCGGCAAGTCGCATCTGCTGAGGTTGTTGGGGCGCGGCGGGACGGACCCGGATCCGGCGGCGGTGCTGCCGGACGCGGAGGCCCAGCTGGCCCCGGTGGCCCACACCGGGATGGTGCGGCTCGGCGCGCGGGTCGTGCCGGGGCACTTCTCGCAGACGCACGACCGCCCGGAGCTGACCGGCCGCACCCTCGTCGAGATCCTGTGGCAGGGCGACGCCCGCCGGCCGAGCCTGCCGCTCGACGCGGCGATGGGGGTGCTCAACCGGTACGAGCTGGCCGGGCAGGGCGATCAGCGCTTCGACACGCTCTCCGGCGGGCAGCAGGCCAGGTTCCTGATTCTGCTGCTGGAGCTGTCCGGGACGACGCTGCTGCTGCTCGACGAGCCGACCGACAACCTGGACCTGGCCAGCGCGGAGGCACTGGAGGCGGGGTTGGCCGGCTTCGAGGGGACGGTGGTGGCGGTGACGCACGACCGGTGGTTCACGCGTTCGTTCGACCGGTTCCTGCATTTGAAGGGGGACGGAGAGGTGCGGGAGGTGGTGGAGCCGGTTTGGGATTAGCCGGACGGGGCGTGCTGTTCGGTGGCGGTGTGGGGCCGCCACGTGATGGGATGGGCGGAGATCACCGAGCTACCGCTCTGGAGCTGGAGGCTTTACTTCATGGCACGGTTCAAAGTCGGCGTGCAGTTGCGTCCACAGCACTGCGAGATGAATCAGCTGCGCACCGCCTGGAAGGAAGCCGACGCCCTCGGCGTCGACACGATCTGGACCTGGGACCACTTCTACCCCCTCTACGGCGACCCGGCGGGCGCGCACTACGAGTGCTGGACGATGCTCGCCGCCATCGCCGCCGACACCAGCCACGCGCAGTTCGGCGCGCTGGTCACCTGCAACAGCTACCGCAACCCCGACCTGCTGGCCGACATGGCCCGCACCGTCGACCAGATCAGCGGCGGCCGGCTGATCCTGGGCCTCGGCTCGGGCTGGTTCGAGCGCGACTACACCGAGTACGGGTACGAGTTCGGCACCGCCCCGGGCCGGCTGAAGGCGCTGCGCGAGGCGCTGCCCCGGATCGAGGCGCGGCTGGCCAAGCTCAACCCGTCCGGCGCCGACATCCCGCTGCTGATCGGCGGCAGCGGCGAGAAGGTCACGCTCAAGATCGTGGCCGAGCGCGCTCAGCTGTGGAACGCCTTCGGGCCGCCGGAGAACTTCGCCCACAAGAACGCGGTGCTCAACGAGTGGTGCGAGAAGCTCGGGCGCGACCCGGCGCAGATCGACCGCACCGTGATGATCTCGGTGGACGAGGTGGACAACGTCGAGCCCTACCTCGAGGCGGGCGCGACGCACATCATCGTCGGCTCGGACGTCCCGTTCGACCTCAAGCCGGTGGAGCGGCTGCTGCAGCACGCCCGGGGCTGACCGGGCAGCAGGCCTGAGCGCCCCGCCGACACGGACCGTGTCGGCGGGGCGCTTTCACGTATCTGCGAGTTGATATGCGGCGCGGCCGCGGCGGGCGGGCGGTCCGAAACTTTCAGTGGCGGGCCACGGGGCGCGGGCGGCGGGCCGGGTCTTGCCTGCGGCGCGTGGGGCAGCCGCAGGCAAGCGCTTCGACGATATTGCCATCAACGCGCTTCGAACCTACTATCCCGAAACGCTATAGCAATCGAAGCGCTTCGACGGAGCAGCGCGTACCAGGGGTCCACCCGACCCCGCGGCCTCCCGCCCGAGCGCGCACCCGCGAAAGGCGGAGGCTCTCCATGCGAAGAAGGCTCGTCCAAGCCCTGGTCGCCGTGACGACCGCGGCCGCGGCGGCGGTGGCCCCGGTCCTGGTGACCGCCGCGGCCACGCCCGCCGAGGCCGCCACCCCGGCCACCACCGCGTACAACTGGAACAGTGTCGCGATCGGCGGCGGCGGCTTCGTCCCGGACATCGTCTTCAACACCGGCGCGGCGAACATCGCCTACGCGCGCACCGACATCGGCGGGGTCTACCGGTGGAACCAGTCGTCGAGCTCGTGGACCTCGCTGATGGACTGGGTCGGTCAGAGCAACTGGGGCTACGAGGGCGCCGTCTCGGTGGCCGCCGACCCGGTCAACACCAACAAGGTGTTCGTGGCCGCCGGCATGTACACCAACTCGTGGGACCCGAACAACGGCGCGATCCTGCGCTCCTCGGACCAGGGCAGCACCTGGTCGATCACCACCCTGCCGTTCAAGCTGGGCGGCAACATGCCGGGCCGCGGCATGGGCGAGCGGCTGGCCGTGGACCCGAACAACGACAACGTGCTCTACTTCGGCGCGCCGAGCGGGCACGGCCTGTGGCGCTCCACCGACGCGGGGGTGACCTGGTCCCAGGTGGCCGCCTTCCCGAACGTGGGCAATTACGTGCAGGACTCGACGGACACCTCGGGGTATCTGTCGGACAATCAGGGCGTCACATGGGTGTCGTTCGACAAGGCCACCGGGACGTCCGGCAGTGCGACCAAGACGATCTTCGTCGGGGTCGCGGACCTGCAGAACACTGTGTATGAGAGCACTGACGGCGGCGCGACGTGGTCACGGGTGGCCGGGCAGCCGACCGGATTCCTGGCGCACAAGGGCGTCGTGGACCCGACCAACGGCCTGCTCTACATCGCCACGAGCAACAAGGGCGGCCCGTACGACGGCTCGTCCGGCGACGTGTGGAAGTACGCGCTCGCCACCGGGACGTGGACGCAGATCAGCCCGGTGAAATCCTCCGACACCAGCAACGACTACTTCGGCTACAGCGGCCTGTCCCTCGACGCGCAGCATCCCGGCACGGTCATGGTCACCGGATACAGCTCGTGGTGGCCGGAGACTTATATCTGGCGCAGTACCGACGGCGGGACCACTTGGAAGCAGGCCTGGAACTACAACGGCTACCCGAACCGGGTCGACTCGTACACCCTGGACACCTCGGCGACGCCGTGGCTGACCTTCGGCGCGGCCACCGCCGAGCCGGTGGAGTCGCCGAAACTGGGCTGGATGACCGAGGGCCTGGCGATCGACCCGTTCAACTCGAACCGGATGTTCTACGGCACCGGGGCGACGCTGTTCGGGACGACGAACCTGACCAACTGGGACTCGGGCACCAGCTTCACCATCAAGCCCTTCGTCAGCGGCCTTGAGGAGACCGCCGTCAACGGCCTGATCAGCCCGCCGACCGGGGCGCCGCTGATCTCGGCGCTCGGCGACCTGGACGGCTTCGTGCACACCTCGCTGACCACCGTGCCCTCGTCGATGTTCACCGCGCCGAACCTGAGCAGCGGGGACAGCGTGGACTACGCGGAGCTGAGCCCGAGCACGATCGTGCGCTCCGGCGATATCGACAAGACCGCGAACCCGAACGTGAACCGGGTCGGCTTCTCCACCAATGGCGGCAGCAACTGGTTCCAGGCCTCGTCCGAGCCCTCCGGGGTCACCGGCGGCGGCAAGGTCGCGGAGGCGGCCGACGCCAGCTCGGCGCTGTGGAGCCCGGCCGGGACCGGGGTCTACTACACGACCACCTACGGGAGTTCGTGGACTGCGTCGACCGGCATCCCGGCCGGAGCGGCCATCGCCTCGGACCGGGTGAATCCGAAGGTGTACTACGGGTACTCGGCCAGCACGTTCTACGTGTCCACGAACGGCGGCGTCAGCTTCACGGCGACGGCGGCGACCGGGTTGCCGACCACCGGGAACGTGTACATCAAGGCCCTGCCGGGCGTGGCCGGGGATGTGTGGCTGACCGGCGGCTCGTCCACGGGCACGTCAGGGATCTGGCACTCGACGAACTCGGGCGCCGCCTTCACCAAGCTGGCGAGCGCCACGGCCGCGATCAACCTCGGCTTCGGCAAGTCGGCCGCCACCGGCGGCTACCCGGCGCTGTACTCGATCGCGACGGTCAACGGCGTGCAGGGCATCTTCCGGTCCGACGACACCGGGGCCACCTGGACCCGGATCAACGACAACGCGCACCAGTGGGGCAACATCGGCGCGGCGATCACCGGTGATCCGCGCATCTACGGGCGCGTATACGTCGGCACGAACGGCCGCGGCATCATGTACGGCGACCAGAGCGGTACGTCGTCGACCAGCGCGAGTGCCAGTGCGAGCGCGAGCGTCAGTGCAAGTGCAAGTGCGAGTACGTCGGCCTCGGCCTCGGCGTCCAGCTCGCCGTCCGTGAGCGCGAGCGCGAGTACGACCGCCGGGTTCGGCTGCCACCTCGTGTACACCAAGAACAGCGAGTGGGCGGGCGGCTTCACCGGCACGATGACCATCAACAACACCGGCACGACGACGTACAGCAGCTGGACGGTGAAGTTCACCTATCCCGGCGACCAGAAGATCACCAGCTCGTGGAACGACGGATCGCTCACACAGAGTGGTGCGGTGGTCACTGCGACCAATGCCTCGTACAACGGCTCCGTCAGTCCAGGAGGCAACACCTCCTTCGGCTTCCAGGGCACGTGGACGTCGAATGACGCCTCACCCACCTCATTCACACTCAACGGAACCACCTGTACCTGACAGCTACTGAAGTCCCACGCCACCCCTGCGCTCCGGAAGGTAGCGCAGGGGTGGCGTATGTCCGCTAGAAGTCCGCGTGGCGATAGCTGCACGGTCGCGGTGAGTTAGCGGAAAACCCCGCAGCGCGTTGGGCCTCGTGCAATTGTCGGTTGACCAGTGACTCGCGATTGCAGATGCACAGGGAGCCGGCAGCGATGGGGCCGATGGGCGCGACGACGGAGACGGGATTCGGCTGGGCCACCCCGGTTCTGTCCTATGTGATGGCGTGCGTGGGGGCGGCGCTGGGGCTGCGCTGCACAGTGCGCGCGCTGGACTCGGCCGGGCGCGTGAAGCGCAACTGGCTGCTGGCCGGGGCGGTGTCGATCGGCGCCGGGATCTGGACCATGCACTTCATCGCGATGCTCGGCTTCGCGGTGACCGGCACCGAGATCCGCTACTCGGTGTCGCTGACCCTGCTGAGCCTGGCCGTGCCGATCCTGTTGACCTGGGCCGGGATGCTGATCGTGGGGTACGGGCGGTCGCGCACGGTCTCGCTGGGCCTGGGCGGGGTGGTGACCGGGTTCGGCGTCGTGGTCATGCACTACACCGGGATGGCGGCGATGCGGCTGACCGGGAACATCGACTACAACCTGCGGACGGTGGCGCTGTCCGTGCTGATCGCCGTGGCCGCGGCGACCGCGGCGCTGTGGGCCGGGCTGACCATCCGCGGGCCGGTGGCGGCGGTCGGCGCGTCGCTGATCATGGGCGTCGCGGTGACGGCGATGCACTACACCGGGATGCGCGCGGCCGAGGTGACGGTGGCCACTGAGACAGTCGCCTCCGGGCACGCGCCGACCGGCGGGGCCACCGCGATGGCCTTCATTCTGCCGATGATCGTGGTCCTCGGCTCAGCGCTCTTCCTCACCTCCGCATTCGTGGCGCTCTCCCCCACCGGGCCGAGACCCCCGCGCGTGCCCGATGCATCTGCTGCGCCCGATGCGCCTGACGTACTCGGCGCCGCGGCCGGAGCACTCGGTGCCGTATCGGGGAGGCGAAGTACGCATGCGTGACAACCACACGCCCGCGCCGCGCCCCCGCCGCGGCACCCACGCCCGGCCCAGCGGCGTCACCGGACGCATCTCAGCCTCCGTATCCAAGCCGCAGCGCAAGACCTGGCACGCGCAGCAGGAGCAGCGGCGCACGGCGGACGAGCCGGGCGCGCGTACGCCGCGGGCCGACGGCGATTCCGCGCTGGAGCCGCTACTGCGGCTCGGCAGGAGGTTCACCGAGCTGCGGACCTGGGAGCCCGGCGGGCTGCGGCAGATCCCGCACCCGCGCTCGATCCGGGCCAAGGTCGTCTGCCTGCTGATGGTGCCGATCATCTCGCTGATGACGCTGTGGGGGCTGGCCGCCGTGCAGGCCGCCCAGAACGTCTTCACCCTGATCCAGCTCAAGCAGCTGAACACGGCGGTGCACACGCCGGCCGACAACGTCATCAGCTCCCTGCAGCAGGAGCGGATCGGGATCGCCCGGCTGCTGGGCGGGCATGCCGCCGTACAGGCGGACGCCGACCTGAACGCCCAGTTCGCGGCCACCGACGCGGCGGCGCTGACCCTGCGCGCCGGCGCGGGCGCGGCGGCCGCCCCGGCGGCCGGGCTGGGCGCGGACGTCGAGGGACGTATCAGTACCCTGCTCTCCGATCTGAACGCGCTGCCCGCGCTGCGCGGCGAGGCGGCCCGGCGGCAGGTGACCTGGTCCACCGCGCAGGCGGGTTACACAAAGGCGATCAACGACGCGCTGGGCCTGGAGAACGGGCTGGCCACGGTACAGGACGGTCAGGTGTCGTCGGACGCCTGGCCGGTGCTGGCGCTGGCCCGCTCGCGGGAGATGCTGGCCCGGCAGGCCGCGCTGGTGGGCTACGCGCAGGCGGGCGGCGGCGGCCTGGACGCGGACGGCTACCAGCAGTTCTCAGGGGCCTACTACACCCAGTACGAGCTCGAACAGGCCGCGCTGCCGGACCTGCGTGCCGAGGACGCGGCGGCGTACCGCCGGGTGACCTCGGCCGCGTCGTACCAGCGGTTGCGCGGGGCCCAGCTGACGGTGCTGAACGCCGGGATCCGCAGTACGAACGGCGCGGGTGGTGCGGGCGGCGCGGGCGGTGCCAACGGCGCGGGTGGCGCGGGTGGCGGTGACGTCGCAGGGGCCGAAGAGACCTGGGCCTCGCTCGCCCCGGTCGCGCTGACCGGACTGGGCGGCGTGGTCGCGAACGCGGGCACGGCGGCGATCGCGCAGGCCGATCCGTACGGCCACGCGCTGGCCACCAAGGCCGGGGTCGGGGTCGTGCTCGGGCTGATCGCGGTGACCGCCTCGCTGCTGGTCTCGGTGTGGATCGGCCGCAGGCTGGTGGTGGACCTGGTCGGGCTGCGCGACTCGGCCCTGGACGTGGCCCGGCGCCGGCTGCCGCGGGCCATCGCCCGGCTGCGGTCCGGGGAGAGCCTGGACCTGGCCGCCGAGGCCCCGGTGGGCGCCGCCGGCGGAAGCGACGAGCTCGGCCAGGTGGTCGAGGCGCTCGCCACGGTGCACCAGGCGGCGCTGCGGGCGGCGGTCGAGCGGGCGGAGGCGGTCAGCGGCGTGGCCGGGGTGTTCCTGAACCTGGCCCGGCGCAGCCAGGTGCTGTTGCACCGTCAGCTGGCGCTGCTCGATCTGATGGAGCGGCGGGTGGACGACCCGACCGACCTGGAGGACCTGTTCCGGCTCGACCACCTGGCCACCCGGATGCGGCGGCACGCCGAGGGCCTGATCATCCTGTCCGGGGCGGTGCCGGGCCGGGGCTGGCGGCGGCCGGTGCCGCTGGTGGACGTGGTGCGGGCGGCGGTGGCCGAGGTCGAGGACTACGCGCGGGTGGACGTGCGGCAGATGCCGGACGTGCATGTCGCGGGCGGGGCCGTGGCCGACCTGGCGCACCTGCTGGCGGAGCTGGTGGAGAACGCGACGGCGTTCTCGCCGCCGCACACCCGGGTGCAGGTGCAGGGCGAGCAGGTCGCGGCCGGGTACGTGGTGGAGATCGAGGACCGCGGCCTCGGCATGGGCATCGAGACGCTCAACGAGGCGAACCGCCGGATCGACAGCGACCGGCAGACCGACCTGTTCGACAGCGACCGGCTCGGCCTGTTCGTGGTCAGCCGGCTGGCCCGGCGGCACGAGATCAGGGTGGCGCTGCGGACCTCGGCGTACGGGGGGACGACGGCGGTGGTGCTGCTGCCGAAGGCGCTGCTGGGTAGTGCGGAGGCGCCGGTGCTTTCGCGGCCGGCGGCCCGTGCCCACCAGAGCATCGAGGGAGCGAGGCAGCAGGGGCAGGGTTCCGCCGACCGGCCGGCCGAGCGCGCGGCGGTGTTGGTCGGCGCGGGATCCGGGAACGGCTCGGGGCCGGGGGCCGCGGCGGGCGAGCCTTCTGCGGCGGGGTCGGTCTCGGGAAACGGGTCGGTCTCTGCGGCGGGAGCGGGGCCGGGAACGGGAACGCGCCGGGGCTTGGACACGGATGCGGGAACCGGCACAAGTACGGGCACGAACACAGGCACAGGCACGGGCACGTATACGGGCACGGACGTGGGCTCGTATACGGAAACTGACATGGACACCGGCGAAGACGTGCAGTACGGCCCGGGGTCCGCTTCCGAGACAAACCCGGCAGCGACGACAACAGCAACGGCGCAGGACTTCTTGGGTCCGGAGACTCCGGACGGGCTGCCGCGCCGAGTCCGTCAGGCCAACCTCGCGCCAGGACTGCGCAGCGAGGCCGGGCAGTCCCGCAGGGCCCGCGACGACGACGATCCGGAGGCCCGCTCCCCCGAGCAGGCACGGGACACGATGTCCGCCTATCAGAACGGCTGGTCGCTGGGCCGTGTGTCCAACGACTCCACGGAGAGCTGAGCGACGTCCGCCGGCCGACCGATCCCCGACTGAACCGACTGACACGGCCTGCACAGGCCAGGAGACCAGATGCCCCACAGTACGCATTCCGGCGGCGAGCTCGGCTGGCTGCTCGACGAGATGGTCGGCGGCGTGCCCGCGATCCGGCACGCCGTGGTGCTGTCCACCGACGGCCTGGCCGTGGCCGCGTCGACCGGCCTGTCCCGGGAGAACGGCGAGCACCTGGCCGCCGTCGCCTCCGGCTTCCACAGCCTGGCCAAGGGGGCCGGGCGGCACTTCGAGGTGGGCACGGTGCGCCAGACCATGGTCGAGTTCGACGGCGGCTTCCTGTTCGTGGTCGCGGCCGGCGGCGGTACCTGCCTGGCCGTGTTCAGCGGACCGGACTGCGACATCGGCCTGGTCGCCTACGAGATGGCCCGGCTGGTGCGGCGGGTCGGCGAGCACCTGTTCACCGCGCCGCGCGCCGACAACGGTGCGGGCGCGGTCCCCTCGTGACCACCCCCGCTGCTGCGGCGGGTCCGGACGATCCGGCGCACTGGTACGACGACGAGGCCGGGCCGCTGGTGCGCCTCTACGCGCTCACCAGGGGACGCGCCCGGCCGAGCAGCCAGGTCTTCGACCTGGTCACGCTGGTCACCGCGGAGAGTGCGCCGCATGTCGATCCGACGCTCAGCCCCGAGCAGACGCGGGTGCTGACGCTGTGCCAGTACGGGCCGCAGTCGGTGGCCGAGATCGCCGCCTGGTGCGATCTGCCGCTCGGCGTGGCCCGGGTGCTGCTCGGCGACCTGCTGGAGATCGGCCATATCAGGGTCCGCCAACCACCGCCGCCGATGATGTTGTTCGACGAGCGGATTCTGCAGGAGGTGCTCGATGGGCTCCGTGCACTCTGACCCCGCGTACTCCGACGCTGCGCACTCCGGCACAGCGCGCCCGAACACTGTGCGTCCCAACGCCGCGCGCTTGCGGGATCCGCACGAGGACGACCCGTTCGTCGCGCTCAAGATCTTGGTCGCGGGCGGCTTCGGCGTGGGCAAGACCACGATGGTCGGCGCGGTCAGCGAGATCCGGCCGCTGCGCACCGAGGAGGCGATGACCGAGGCCGGCCGGCACGTGGACGTCATCGCGGGGGTCGAGCGCAAGAGCACCACGACCGTGGCGATGGACTTCGGCCGGATCACCATCCGCGACGGGCTGGCGCTCTACCTGTTCGGCACGCCGGGGCAGGACCGGTTCTGGTTCCTGTGGGACGAGTTGGCGCAGGGCGCGCTCGGTGCGGTGGTACTGGCCGATACCAGGCGGCTGCCGGACTGCTTCCCGGCGGTGGACTACTTCGAGCGGCGCCGCCTGCCGTTCGTGGTCGCGGTCAACTGCTTCCAGGACGCGCGCCGCTTCGAGCCGCGGCACATCGCCGAGGCGCTGGACCTGGAGCCACGCACGCCAGTGCTGATGTGCGACGCGCGCGAACGTGCATCGAGCAAGGAGGTGCTGATCGCGCTGGTCGAGCACGCCGGCCGGATACACCGGGCGAGGCCCCCGCGTCGCGGACACCGGGCGGATTCATCGACCGGGATGTAACCAACTACCGTGTCCGATTCAGATGGACAACCATGGCTGTGTCTTGCTCAGACGGACAACGGTCACCCTGTCCGATTCAGACAGACAACTGTGACTGCGTCTCGCTCAAAAGGACAACCGTCACCGTGTCCCACTCAGGCGGACGACTATTGACCTGTCCGATTCAGACGGACAACGGACAACGGTCACCGTGTCCGACTCAAACGGACGACCGTCACCGCGTCTCGCTCGGGCGGACAGGTGTCACCGCTTACTCGGACTACCTTCGGGGCACTGAGGTCGGCAGTGGATGGTCTGGGTCGAGCGCGGGCAACCCGTCCAGGCTCTTCGCGTTCGGCCCGGCGACCCGGTCGGCCCACTCCTCAGGGGTGCGGGTGGCGTGCACCTTGTCGAGCACCGGCCGCTCGTCCACCAGATCCAAGTACGGGACCGCGTATCCACAGGAGTCCGCGATCCGCTCCACCTCGACCAGGATGATCGAGCGCAGCCCGGGATGTTCGAGGTTGAAGCGCGGGGCCAGCTCCCGGAACTCCGGGTCGTCCGGGCGCAGGACCCTGCCGTGGCCGTGCAGCCGCAGGATCCGCGAGTTGCGGTCGAAGGAGCAGAACATCACCACGATGCGGCCGTTCTGCTTCAGGTGCGCGATGGTCTCGGCTCCCGAGCCGAACAGGTCCAGGTATGCGACGGTGTGCCCGTCCAGGACGGCAAACGAATCCCGGTAGCCCTTGGGCGAGATGTTCACCAGCCCGCCGTCGCCGCTGGGCGCGGTTCCGACGAAGAACATCGGCTGGGCCTCGATGAACGCACGCAGTTTCGCGTCGATCTCCCCGAACACGGTTGCCATGGCGTGAAGTGCTCCCTCGTCTGCCGCTTTTACGGACCTCCGCAGTTCAGCGTAGCCAAGGAAGCAGGGAGTAGCGATCGAATAGCGGTATCGGTCGTTACCGACTAGGCGGTCTGGATGAGTCCGTGCCGCCCATTGAGTCGCCAGTCCGGCTCTGCGGCGTCGAGCCGCGCAACCTGTTCGGCGGACACCCCGACGATCACGTCCGACTTCGCGGTGCGCAGCGCGGCGACCGGCAGCCCGAGGTAAGCCACAGCGTCGGCGAACGGGGTCACCGGGTCCCAACGCAGGTCACCGACCAGACGGCGGTAGTTCAGGTCGCCCTTGACGAACAGTAACCGCCCGGCCAGACGCGCGCGCAGATCTGCGGGCAACTCGTGGAAGGACAGCGGCGAACACCAGAACGGGTGTGTCAAGGTACGCAGGTCACCGGCAGCAGCGCGCGCAAACAACCGCCGGCCTGCTTCACCGAGTGGGCCCGCCATGCCGCGCAGTCGGGCCAGGCACTTGCCGACGTCGGCCGTGGTGGCGTCGGAGATGTAGTACGGAGCGGGCTTAACGTGCAGCTCGACGAGAGCAGCGACCCCGGTGGCCAGCAGTTCGTCGGCGAGTAGTAGATCGGTGATCAGCTCACGCCCGGCGTTGTCGCAGAGGAACGCCACGATGCGGGGCGCGCCCCCGGCGCCGAAGCCATCGCCGCCATCGGCACTGACACCGTCGGCGCCGCTGCCGTCGCTGCGTCTGTCGCCGCTGCCGTTGTTGTTACCGTTGTCGTTGCCGCCGCCGTGCAGCCGCTCCCACAGCGCCTCAGTGTCGTCGGCCAGCGGCGGATTCACCGCGGTGTAGCCCTCGACCACCTCGGTGACCTGGAAGACCAGATCGGCCCGGTTGCCGAGCACCGCGGCCTCGGCGAGCGCCGCGAAGCGGCGGGCCGGATCGAGCCCTGCGAGCGCGCCGTACCAGGCGAAGGCGGATTCCAGGCCCGGATCGGACAGCTCGCCGTCCTTCATCGGTCCGTACGGATCGACCCCGGCCCACGCTGTCACTGAGGCGTCGGCGCCGGGAGCAGTGTTCGTCGCGTAGGTGCCCGTCGCGTAAATGTTCCTCGCGTAGTAGCCGGTCGCTTCCAGGATGCGCCGGAAGAAGTACCCCTCCGCCCACAGGAACGGCGCGTCGGACCAGGGCTTGCCGTAGTGGCCGCGGTCCCAGAGCTGCCACTGTTGCGCGTCGGGCACTCCGTCCGGCAACCGGGCGATCACGCCGCTGCGCGACTCGTCGAGCAGCGCGCGCAGGCTGCGGATCTGGTCCGGCCCGTACGGCAGCGCAGCGATCAGGTTCTCGATCAGCACCGGGTGGCGGCGGTGGAAGACGTCCCAGGCGAACGAGCCCTCCGGGCTGATCAGGATCGGCGGTGGCTCGGACTCCATGCCGATCATCCTAGGACTCCGCGCCGCGCGGGCACGGATCCGGGCCATCGGCCCGCTCGGCTACCGCACGGGCGCGGAATGCCCCGGTTCGGCGAACGGCTGCGCCGAGTACGGGTTCCTGCGCTGCCCGAGCCGCAGGCGCGCGACCGCAGCGGCGACGAGCAGGAGCATGCCGAACAGATCGAGCCAGAATCCGGCCGCGGGCCCGATGGAGATCCCGGAGGCTATCTCGCCCTGGGGTGCCGCGAAGCCGTAGAACGACTTCACCGGCGCCACGATGAGTATGACGACCTGCGCCAAGGTCGGCAGCGACTGCAGTGCCGCGCCGATCAGCACTCCCGCCGCGAGGATCTTCGAACTCAGCGTCGCGGCCAGGACGGCGAGCAGCAGCAGCGCGAATCCGCCCACCGCCAGCTGCGCCTGCGCCCAACCCGAAGAGTGGGACCACCCGCAACACTGGAAGGACTCCTGGTCGGTTCCCACGCTCAGCTGCGCCCGGAAGGAGTCGAGGCACGAGCCGAGCACGACGATCGCCGCCCCGAAGAAGCCGAGCGTCATCGCGGCGACCCGGTCCACCCGGGACTGACGGCGGCGGACCGCGGCCACGCTCGCGCGGGGGCGCCGGATCACGGCCACGAGAGCCACGGGGCCGCCCACGGCGACGAACACCAGTCCGCCGACACGCGCCCACACGGCGACATGGTCCTCCAGCTTGAACACGATCGGCCGGAAGACGCCGAAGTCATAGGCGATGGAGAGCAGTGACACGCTCATCGCGAGCCCGGCGGCCACCTGACGGGTCCGGGGCAGCAACAGGAGCACGGCGTCGGCAATGAGAATCACCGCATACAGCCCGCGGGCGGTGACGACGGCCAGGACGTCGTAGTTGTGCTGGCCGGGGAAGAACACCTCCGACTGGCCGAACAGATAGGCGATCTCAGCTGCGCCCGCGACCAGGAACAGTCCCGCTGCGATCAGCCACAGCACTCGGTCCGGCTGCGCGGTGCGCGGCCGCTCGATCGCGCCGAGGCCGCCCGCGATGCCGACCCCCGCGCCGAGGGCGGCGGCGGGTGCTGCGTCGAGGACCGCACCGGACGCTGCCGTCACGGTGGCTACGCCGACGCCGGGGATCCCGGGCACGGCCGGATCGGCGGCTGGCTCCACGGGTGCGACGGACCCTGCAGACCCGACAGACTCGGCAGACCCGGCTGGCACGGCGCTCGAATCCGGGAGCGACCAGGCATCGTCATTCGACATACGTTCCCCTCCCCCATCAGCTGGGGCGCACTCTATCGGAGTGCGCCCCACCGGCGGAATCAGGATTCATACACCTACGGCCGCGCACCCGCTAGGCGACCGATCGCAGGTGCGCCTCCACTCCGACGCCGTAGTTGGTCGGGTCGCCCGCGTAGTCGGTGATCAGCACCGGTCCGGTCGAGCAGTCCCAGTTGTTCCAGGTCCAAGCCAGGTAGCCGCTGCCCTGCGAGTCCAGCCAGGTCATCAGCGGATTGACGTAGGTGTCGGCGCAGTCGTTCTCGCCGAACTCGCCGGTGATCACCGGCATCTTCGCGATCACCGGAGCGATCTGGCTGGTCCAGCAGGACTGGGCGGCGCAGGTGTTGAAGTTGTACGAGTGCCAGGAGGCGGCCAGGTTCCCGGTCGCGTCGGTCGGCAGGTAGGACAGGATCTGGGTCAGGTCGTTGGAGTACTCGATGCCGCCGAGCATGATGACGTTGGTCGCCCCGGTCGCGCGCACGGCCGTGACCAACTGCTGCATCCCGGCGACGGTATACGAGATGCCGACGCACGAGCTGCCGCCGTTGAGCCAGCACTGCCAGCCCTCGGTCTCGTTGAAGTTGTCGGCGCGCGACGGGTACGGCTCGTTGAAGAGGTCGAACAGGGTCGCGTTGTCGCCCTTGAACGCGGTGGCCACCTGGCTCCAGAAGGTCACCGAGTTCGGCGCGTCGGGCATCGGCTTCTGGCAGATCGCCTGGGCCGAGGCGCAGCCGGAGGAGTTGCCGCCGTACGCCCCGTCGGTCCAGTGCAGGTCCAGGATCGCCGCGATGCCGTACTGGTGCAGCAGGCTGACATAGGCCTTCACCGCGGCCTGATGCGTCGCCCCCGCGTACGCCGAGTTCACGTACGACTCACCGAGCCAGCAGGCCTCGTTGAGCGGGATGCGCACGGCGTTGACGCCCCAGCTGCGGATCGCGCGCACCGACGCGTCGTCCATCGGGCCGTTCCAGATGCCGTTGCCCTGCACGCAGGCGAACTCGCCACCGGAGCGGTTCACCCCGTGTAGCACGACGGTATTGCCGCTCGCGTCTACGATCTTGTTCCCGGACACGTGCAGCTGCGGCGCCGAGCCGGTGGGCAGCACTGTCAGCGTGGCCGGCAGCGAGGTGTTGGTGACCCCAACCGAATCAGTGGCCTGCGCCGTGATGGTGTAGAAGCCCTTGGGCACGGCATTCCAGGCCAGCGTGTACGGGCTCGAGGTCGCGGCGCCCAGCAGCGTGGTTCCGTTGTAGAACTTGACGTTGCTGATCGTCGCGGTACCCGCGGTCTCGGCGGCCGTGGCCGTCAGCGTGACGTTCGAGCCCGGATTCACGATGCTGTTGCTCACCGGCGAGGTCACGTTGACCGCGGGCAGCTGCGGCGAGCCGTTGCAGGCCACTCCGTTCAGGGTGAAGTAGGTCGGGCTGGGGTTCGTACCGCTGTACGCGCCGACGAAGCCGATCGAGAGGGACTGGCCGGTGCCCAGCGCGCCGTTGTACGAGTAGTTCGCAACGGAGACCTGCGCCCCGGTCTGGGTGAAGATCCCGGTCCAGCCGCTGCTGACGGTCTGGCTGCCCGGGAACTGGAAGCCGACGTTCCAGCTGGTGAGCGGGGCGGCGTTGTTGGTCACGGTGAGCGAGACCTGGAAGCCGGTCGGCCAGGAGTTGATCACGGTGTACGTGGCCTGGCACGCCGGGGTGGCGGCCCGCGCGGGCTGGGCCGTCCCGGCCGCCGAGCCCAGGGCGAGCCCGCAGGCGGCCAGCAGCGCCGCGATCAGGCGCGGCCTGCCACTCGGGCGGCGGCCGGCCGCGCTCGATCGCAGTCGCATGGTGGTACGCCTCACTCCTCAAGTCGGGATCAGGTCAGAATCAGATCGAGATCGGGTCCGTCATCGGATCGGATCAGGATCAGGACGTGTACGTGGTCGTGCACACCGTGCCGTTGAGGCTGATTGCCGCAGGGGACGGATACGCCCCGTTGTTGTTGCCGACGAAGCCGATGTTGACCGAGTTGCCGCCGTTCGCCGCCAGGTTCGCGTCCCAGTCCAGACTGGTGGCGCGCACGCTCTGGGCGCCGTCGCTCGTCCAGTTGGCGTTCCAGCCGCTGTTGAGGGTCTCGGTGGTGGACGGGAAGGTGAAGGAGAGCGTCCAGCCGTTGATCGGGCTGGGCCCGGTGTCGCTGAGCGTCACCGAGGCCACGTAGCCGCTACCCCAGCCGGTGGTCACCTGGTAGTCGACCGTGCAGGCGCTGTTCGCGGGTGTGCTGGTGGTGAGGCTCACCGGATCGGACGGCCGGGACAGGTATCCCTTCTGATCCCTGGCCAGCACGTTGAGCGTGTAGCCGGTGCCGGGCACCAGGTTGTAGAGCGTCGCGGAGGTGGACGTGGACTCGGCCAGCAGCTCGCTGGTCGTGCCGACCTGGCGGTAGACCTCGTAGCGGGTCACCGCGCCGCCGGTGGACGGCGTCCAGCTGATCGTCGCCTGGCTGCCGGTCACGTTCGACGCGCTCGGCGAGCCCGGGGCGGTCAGCGCGGTCGCGTTCAGGCCGGACGGGGTCAGCACGATGGTCTCGATCGAGTACGGCGGCAGGGTCTGACTACTGCTCGTGCCCTGAGACGCGGTCGCGATGGACGTCGCCTCGTCGCCGTAGGTGTAGACGGTCGGCGTCGCGCTGCCCGGGAAGTATCCGTTGTAGTGCAGGCTGATCGGATAGGCGTTGTTCGGGTCCTTGTTCACCAGCTGCACGGCCAGGTTCCCGTTCGCCTGCCGCACCGCGTGCGCGCTGACCAGCTGCTGGTCCGTGCCCGCGCCCACCATCAGGTCACCGGGCCGGCCGAGCTTACTCAGCATGCTGATCGCGAAGTAGCTCGGGAACGGGGTGTTCATCGCCGGCTCGCACACCGTGCCGACGCAGCCGCCGCTGGACAGCACGCCCCAGTCGCCGTAGTCGGTGGCCCCGTCCGGAGCGGTGGCGATCGCCGTGGCCCCGTTGTGTGTGTCCCACCAGTCCACCGTGAACACGCCCTGCTCCAGCGCGCTCATATAGGTGTCCGCGCCGAACAGCGCGTCGGGCTGGGTGTCCTCGAACTGGCCGGAGTTGACCTCGGTCAGCGCGACGCCCAGGTTCGCGCCGTGTGCTCCGCCGTACTTGGCCATCTCGCTGCGCAGCTGGGACAGCTCGCCGGCCAGCTGCGCGGGCTCGGACAGAGCCGTCGCAGCGCCCTGTCCGTTCGGGTACCAGTGCACGATGACGAAGTCCACGGCCGATCCGGCGATCGACAGCACCGTGCGGTTCCAGTCCGCGCTGTCGCCGGTGGCGACCGAGCCGTCCGGCCAGTTGCCCGGCAGCGTCAGCACGGCGCCGATCTTGATGGTCGGATCGACGGCCTTCATCGCGGAGGCGTACTGCACCACGTTGTTCGCGTACGTCGTCGGGCTCTTACTCGCGTGGCTGTCGGCCTCCCAGTCCGCGCCGTAGTAGCCGTTGCCGTAGTTCTCGTTGCCGATCTCCCAGTACTTGTCGCCGTACCCCTTGGTGATGTTGGCGTACTGGACCCACCCGGCGGCCTCGGCCGGGGTGCCGGTGCCGTAGTTGGCGATCAGGATCGGCTGCGCGCCGATCGTCTTGACCGTGCCCATGAACGAGTCGAAGTCCGTGCCGGGCGCGACATAGCCGCCCGGGGCCGTGTTGTCCTGCCAGTGGTAGATGTCGCCGTACGAGCCGCCCGGGTATCGCAGCATCCCGACGTTCGCCTGGCTGAGCAGGCCCTGCACCGCGGGCGTGTTCATCTGGCTGTCCCAGACCGCGCTGTTCAGCCCGTACCCGGTGCTCGGGATCGTGCCGAGACCCTCGTTCGCGTTGACGGTCACGTTCACCGTCGTGCCGGTCGCCGCCAGGGCCACCTGCGTGGCGGACGGGGCCAGCGCGCCGGCCAGAGTCACCGCCGCACCCCCGGCGACCCGCCGGAACCAGCGGGCACGCCTCGATACCGAACTCACCACAGTGCTCCCTCCGACCGTCCGTGCACAGACACCCGGATCGTCGCGCCCCGCCGCGTAGAGAGTCAATGTCCTGTGAAACTTACACGGCACGGCCCCGTCGATGAACGTCGAACGCGCAGCTCAGGGGGCGACCAACAGGCTGCCGCCCGTGACGGCAGGCGCGCGCCCTTGGAGGTTGCGCCACGCCTCCGTAGCTTCAATCCGCCGGCCGTGGCGGCCGGGCCACGCCTCAAGGAGCGGTTTTTCGATGCAAATGACAACGAGGCCCGTCAGCCCGACGGGCGCGCTGCGGCGCCGGCCCGTGGCCCTGTCCGCCCTGGCCGTGAGCGCGGTGCTCGCCGCGCTGGCCGCACTGCTGGTCGCGTTCGGCCCGCTGGCCCGCGCCGCGGGCACGGTCGGCGCGGGTTTCTGGCACACCTCCGGCAACCAGATCCTCGACGCGAACGGGAACGCCGTCCGGATCGCGGGGATCAACTGGTACGGCTTCGAGACCCCGGACGAGATCGCGCACGGCCTGTGGTCGCAGGACTACCACACGGTCGTCAACGACATCAAGAACCTGGGATACAACACGATCCGCATCCCTATCTCGGACCAGGCCGTCGAGACCCCGGTGGTGCCGCAGAACTTCAGCCAGTACAACAACACCGGCCCGATCAACACGGACCTGGCGGGCCTCAACGACCTGCAGATCCTGGACAAGATCATCACGGCCGCCGGCAGCGACGGGCTGAAGGTCATCATCGACAACCACCGCTCCGAGGCGGGCGAGACGGCCGAGGCCAACGGCCTGTGGTACACCAGCGCGTACCCGAACTCGGCCTGGGTCAACGACTGGAAGACCCTGGCCACCCGGTACGCGGGCAACTCCACGGTCATCGGCTTCGACCTGCGCAACGAGCCGCACACCCCGACCGGCGTCGCCTACGCGAACGCCGCAACCTGGGGCACCGGCGACCCGAACACCGACGTGCGCCTGGCCTATCAAAATGCGGGCAACGCGATCCTGTCCGTGGATCCAAACGCCCTGATCTTCTGCGAGGGGATCAGCAACTACCCGAACGCCACGGCCACCGGCGGCTATGACACCACCTGGTGGGGCGGGAACCTAGAGGGCGCGGCCCAGTTCCCGGTCGTGCTCAGCTCCCCCAACCACCTGGTCTACTCGGCGCACGACTACGGCCCCAACCTGTTCCAGCAGACCTGGTTCAACACCTCGACCACCTCGGCAAGCCTCGACGCGGTGTGGAACAAGTACTGGGGCTACCTGTCCACCGGAAACACCGCCCCGATCTGGGTCGGCGAGTTCGGCACCGGCAACGGCGCCACCGACGTGTCCGACCCGACCGCCGGATCGCAGGGCCAGTGGTTCTCGTCGCTGGTGTCCTACATCGGTACTAACAAAATGAGCTGGACCTACTGGGCGCTGAACGGCGAGGACTCCTACGCGCTGCTGGACAACGGCTACGACGCGACGCCGGTCAGCGCGGCCAAGCAGTCGCTGCTCGCCGGAATCCAGTTCCCGCTGTCCGGGACGGGCACCGGGACCAGTTCCTCGGCCTCCGCCTCCAGTTCCAGTTCCGCGAGTGCGTCGGCATCCGCGTCCGCCTCGGCGTCGGCCTCACCGTCCTCCTCCGCCGTCTCCTGCCACGCCGTGTACTCCCTGACCAACAGCTGGTCCGGTGGGTTCCAGGGCCAGGTCGTGCTGACCAACACCGGCACGTCCTCCCTCAACGGCTGGAAGCTGGCCTGGACGTTCCCGGGCGACCAGCAGCTCAACCAGATGTGGACGGCGGCGTACACGCAGACGGGTGAAGCGATCACCGCCACGAACCTGTCCTACAACGCGGTGCTCGCGGCCAACACCTCCGTGACCATCGGCTTCACCGGGACGTTCACCAGCAGCAACGCCAACCCGACCGCCTTCGCCGTCAACGGCGCGGCCTGCCACTGACCCATCCGTTCCACCCCCGTAAGCTGCCAAGACCACTCGTGTCGAATCGGAGTGATCCACTACAAAGCACCTAAGCTCGGGAGCCGCCAGGCCCGTCCAAGGACGGTGCCGTTCCAGCGGCTCCCGAGCGGTGCCTGATTCCGCGGAACACACCCCGAGAGGCGCATGTGGCACCAACCATCTGTCTCTGCATGATCGTCAAGAACGAGGCGGCGGTCATCGAACGCTGCCTCGCCTCCGTGCGCGGTCTCATCGATACCTGGGTCATCTCGGATACCGGGTCGACCGACGGGACTCAGGACCTGATCCGCGCGGCCCTCGAGGGCGTTCCCGGGGAGCTGCGTCAGGAGCCCTGGGTCAACTTTGGCCACAACCGCACGCTGAACATCAGGCACGCCCGCGGGAAGGCCGACTACCTCCTGCTGATCGATGCCGACATGGTCGTACGGCAAGAGGGCGCGCTTCCCGCCCTCGTCGCCGACTCCTACATGCTGCGGCACGCGGGCGAGACGGAGTACCGCATCAAGCGGCTGGTCAGAGGCGACCTGAGCTGGCGTTACGAGGGCGCCACCCACGAATACCTGACGACCGACGAGCGGGACGTTCCGGCGAACCTCGACGCGCTCGTGGTCGAGCACTTCGCCGACGGCGGCTCGCGGGCCGACAAGTTCCAGCGGGACGCCCGCCTGCTGCGTGAGGAGCTCGAACGCGATCCCGGCAACGCGCGCACGGTGTTCTACCTCGCCCAGACGATGCGCGATCTCGGCAACCGCGAGGAGGCCGTCGAGCTGTACGACCGACGCACCCGGATGGGCGGCTGGGCCGAAGAGGTCTACTACGCGCTGCTCCAGGTCGGAATCCTGCGGGCCGAGACCGGCGACTGGCCCGCGGCGATGGACGCTTTCACCCGGGCGTGGGACGCGAGGCCGCAGCGTGTCGAGGCCTGCTACGAGCTCTGCTCACGGCTACGCGGGATGGGCCGCTACCAGCTCGCGCACGTATTCGCCCGTGCCGCTCTCGATCGCGAGCTGCCCGACGACTCCCCTTGGGCATGCTTGGGCTTCTGCCTTTCCGAACTGTTTTGCATCGCTGCCAGCCTGCTGCCGCTGAATATTGACAACACGGGCATTTCCAGTGGAAAGGCTCACCTGCAATGACCATAAATCAAACTGTTCACCGGATGCCTCACTCGCTCAGCCCAGCCCTGCCCCGCAGGTTCATCCATCTGCCAGGCTGAGACCAGGCCGGCCTGCACCGGGCACGGCCCGTCCCGCACTGGATCCGCACCAGTGAGCGAGTCCCCGTGCGAACTGTCGGTCCCGCGCGCAAAAATAGGCGGGCCACCCGACCCCAGGCACACCCCCGGGAGAGTCCAGCCGTGATCACCATCACCACCGCCAACGTCAACGGCATCCGAGCCGCCTCCCGCAAGGGCTTCGACAACTGGCTCGGCCAGACCGCCGCGGACGTGGTCTGCCTACAGGAAGTACGGGCCGAGCCGCACGAGGTCCCCGCCGGGCTGCGCGAGGCCGAGGGCTGGCACACGCTGTTCGCCCCGTCCAGCGCCAAGGGCCGCTCCGGCGTGGCTCTCTACAGCCGGATCGAGCCGGTCGAGACCCGGATCGGCTTCTCCTCCACCGAGTTCGACACCTCCGGCCGCTACGCCGAGATCGACCTGCCCACCGTCACCGTGGCCAGCCTCTACCTGCCCTCCGGCGAGGCCGAGACGGAGCGCCAGGTCGAGAAGGAGCGCTTCATGGCCGAGTTCCTCGAGTACCTCAAGGGCGCCAGGTCCCGGGCCGAGGCGCACGGCCGCGAGCTGGTGGTCTGCGGGGACTGGAACATCGCGCACCGCGAGGCTGACCTGAAGAACTGGAAGACCAACCAGAAGGTCTCCGGCTTCCTGCCGCACGAGCGCGCCTGGCTCACCCGGGTCTTCGACGAGGCCGGCTACGTCGACGTGGTCCGCGCCCTGCAGCCCGAGGGCCCCGGCCCGTACTCCTGGTGGTCCTACCGCGGCCGCGCCTTCGACAACGACGCCGGCTGGCGCATCGACTACCAGATCGCCACCCCGGGCCTGGCCAAGCTCGCCAGCAGCGCCACCGTGGAGCGGGCCGTGGACCACGACTCGCGCTGGTCCGACCACGCCCCGGTCACCATCGTCTACGACGTCTAGGCGAAACCGGCGGCGCCCCGCGGGCCACCGCCCGGTCAGAGCCATCAGAAACCCCGGCGCGACCCGCTCACGTCGGGGTGGCAGAACGAGCTGAGTACGAGTACTCATGACATCGCACTGACTCAGCCCAACCATGGAGGCACTGACGACTCATCCACGCGGGCGAACTCGCGGAAACGGCGGTTGCGATGTCGAACTCCCCTCCCGGACCCGAGTTGCGCGAGCAGCTCGAGGGCTGGATGGCGCAAGGGCTGGTCGACGCCGGACAGATGGCCCGGATCGAGGCGGCCGAGGCCGCCCGCTCCTCGGGGGTGGCGCCCCTCGCGACGGCACGCCGAATGCCGCTGGTCGCGGAAGCTCTCGCCTATGTGGGCGCCGTGTTCACGGTCGTGGCAGGGTTCATCGCCGTACCGCAGCTCTGGCCGAACATCACCGCCGGCGCCGAGTTGGCCTTCGCTGGGGTCACCGCCGCGGTGCTCCTGCTTGTCGGCCTCGTGCTGCTCACGGATGCCGACCCGCCGGTCGCGAGGCTCCGCAGCTTCATGTGGCTGGCGTCGACGGCCGGTTTCGCCGCCTTCGCCGGCCTGCTCGTCGGTCCCTGGTTCTGGGACCTCGCCCCCTCCACCGGGGCCCTGGTCGCGGAGGCGGGTGTCACGGCATACGCGGTCGCGCTGTGGTCGCGCTCGCGGGCGACGCTCCAACATCTCGCGGCCTTCTTCGCCATCGCCACACTGATCGCGACGGGCATCGGCAAGGCCTCGCCCGGTAGCGAGCCGTGGGGGCTTGGCCTAGGCATCTGGGTGCTGTCACTGTTGTGGGGAGGCGCGGTGCACCGCGGGAACCTTCCCCCGCGAACCGCCGGCTACATCGCGGCGGGGATCGGGCTTCTCGTCGGCGCGCAGCTGACCATGGAACTGGCCGCCGGGCAGGCGCTGGCCGTCATGACCGTGGCCGGCGTGCTCGCGGCCGGGGTCGCTCTGCGCCGACTGTTCCTGATCGGCCTCGGCACAGTCGGCGCCATCGTCGTACTGCCGCAGGTGATGTCGCGGTACCTGCCCAGCGGGGTCGGGACCACGGCGTCCGTCTTCACGGTCGGCCTGGTCATGCTCGGCGTCGCGCTCTGGCTTGTCAGATCACGATGACACAGGTGGGCCGGAAGGGCCTCGAAGAGACCGTAGCCGAGATGAGACGGTGAGCGATGACCGCCCGGGAGCGCTACACCACCGCTGAAACAGCCATGTGGCGGTCGCTCGGCGTGTACCGCTGCCTCGCGCTCGTCTACGCCGCTGCCCGCTTTTCGGCGGCGTTCGACGAATACACGCACCCCGCCTGGGCCGTGGCGATCCTCACCGTCATGGCGGCCTGGACAGGTGGGACCGTGCTCACCTACCGCCGCCCGCGTACGCGTCTGCTGCCCTTGGTCGCCGCCGACCTCGCGGTGTCCGTCGCCGCGGTGCTCTCGACGCGCCTGGTCGACTCACCCGCCCGGTGGTCCGGCGGTGCGATCACGCTGCCGACGATCTGGTCCAGCGCCCCGGTGGTGGCCTGCGCGATCGCGTTCGGCTGGCGCGGCGGCCTGGTGGGCTGCGCCGTCCTCGGCGCCGCGGACCTGGCCGAGCGCGGCGCGATCACCGCCGACGCCGTGCACAACATCGCGATCCTGCTGTTGGCCGGCACCGCAGTCGGTTACGTCGGCGAGCTGGCGCGCACCGCGGAACGGACCCTGATCCGCGCTCAGCGGCTGGAGGCGGCGGCGCGCGAACGCCACCGGCTGGCACGCGACATCCACGACGGCGTGCTCCAGGTGCTCGGGCTCGTGCAAAGGCAGGGCACTGAGATGGGTGGCCGCTGTGCGGAGCTGGGACGGTTGGCCGGCGAGCAGGAGCTCGCCCTGCGGTCCCTGGTCAACGACTGGCACGACGCGGAGCCGGACGGCGGTGACGGCGCGGTCGCGGACCCGGCCGAGCTCGACCTGTGCGTGGTGCTGGGGTTGCTGGCGTCGAGGTCGTCGGCCTCCGACGGGCCGCGCGTCACGCTCTCCACGCCGGGGGTCCCGGTGAGCCTGCCCGGCGAGACGGCCCGCGAGATCGGGGCGGCGGTGTCGGCGGCTCTCGACAACGTGCGGGTCCACGGCGGGGCGGGCGCCGACGGCAGGGGGGCTCGCGCCTGGATCCTGATCGACATGGACCGCGACGCCGTGCTGGTCAGTGTGCGCGACGACGGTCCCGGGATCGCGCCCGGCCGCCTCGAGGAGGCGCGGCTGGCCGGGCGACGCGGCGTGGCGCACTCCATCGAGGGGCGGATCCGGGATGTCGGCGGGAGCGTGGAGGTGTTCTCGATAGCAGGTCAGGGGGCAGAGATCGAGATGCGGATACCGCGCACGGCCGACGGCGGCAACGCGCCGGCCGTGGCACGCCGAGCCGCCTCATGAGCAGTCCCGCGCGACGGGCCGGCTCCGTGGAGTCCCCGGCCGTGGGCGCCCGGATCACGGTGATGGTCGCGGACGACCACCCGATGTGGCGCGAGGCGGTGGCCCGCGACCTGGCCGAGGCCGGATTCGACGTGGTGGCCACCGCCGGCGACGGCGCGGAGGCGGTCCGCCGGGGCGGGGCGACCCGCCCGCGGGTCGTGGTCCTGGACATGCAGATGCCGCGGCTGTCCGGGGCCGAGGTGACGGCCAGGCTGGTGGCGGCCGACCCGGATGTCAAGGTGCTGGTCCTCTCGGCCCGCGGCGAGCACGACGACGTGCTGCAGGCGGTGAAGGCGGGGGCGATCGGCTACCTCGTGAAGTCGGCGAGCCGCGAGGAGCTGCTGGCCGCGGTCGAGCGCGTCGCGGTCGGCGACCCGGTGTTCACCCCGGGTCTGGCCGGCCTGGTGCTCGGAGCCTTTCGCACGCTCGCGCTGCTTCCGGATCCGCCGGGGACGCAGGCCGAAGGTACCGGCGCATCGCGGCTGACCGACCGTGAGACCGAGGTGTTGCGCCTCGTCGCCAAGGGGCTGTCGTACAAGCAGATCGCCGACCGGCTGGTCCTGTCCCACCGCACTGTTCAGAACCACGTCCAGAACACGCTGGGCAAGCTGCACTTCCACAACCGGGTGGAACTCGTCCGCTACGCGATCGAGCAGGGCCTCGACGAGGACGGCTGAGAAGGTCCGGCGGCAGCCCTCTGAACCGGGCGCGGTCACGAGTACACCTCCTGATATCTCAGTGCTCGAAGACCAGTCGGAGCAGGAAGGAGAACGCCGCGACCGCCACCAGTACGTAGACGAGCGATCCTCCAGGCCGGGCACGATCGGGGAACGCGACCCGAAACGCTCGGACTCGCGCAGGGTTGATCCGGTGACGTGCGTCAGCCCGCGTTGCGGAAGAGCCGGGTCAGGGCGCCGCCGACGAACAGGTAGGCCAGGGCGGCGAGACCGTAGTTGACGAACACGGTCATCTTGGCGCTGGTGAACGAGAACAGGGACTTGAAGCCCCAGGCGAGTGTGGAGGCGAAGTTGGTGATGTCCTTCACGATGCCGGAGGCGCCCGACGCGTCGGCGAGGACCAGCACGATGTGCAGGATCAGGATGACCGCGATGACCGCGAAAATCGCGGAGACGATGCGGGTGACGCCGGATCCGGAGGAGCGTTCGTACGCCATGACGATGCCCTTATTCAGGCAGTGGGATCACTGCTGTCTTCGAGTCACCCGTCGCGGTGTGTTCAAACCCTGTTTCACTGGAGTCCCGTCGTGGCCGGGCTCGCAGTGCTCTGGCTTCCGGCGCTCTGGCTCGCGGCGGGCGGGCTTGCAGTCCCGGAGTCACTCGAGGGCGTCGGGTCGAAGCTCGCGGACGGGCTCGCGGAAGCCGACGCCGACGAATCGGCGGTCGCCGCCGGGGTAGGGCCGGATCCGGCGGGTCGGGTAGCCGCCGGAAGCCTCGTCGCGGTCTGCGGCACGACGAAGTTGAACCCCGTGACGGGCTGGCGGATCGGGCCTCCCACGATGAGACCCGCGGTGATCGCGGCGCCGAACACCGCCAGCAACGCCGCGGCCAGGGCGGCCGGCTTGCGGTAGCCCGACCACCGGCCCGGTTCCGGGGATCCGGTCGGGGCGGCCGGCGACGTCGGTCCCGGTGCGATCACCGGACCGGTCCGAACCGTGGTCACCACCGGGTCGGCCTGCACCGCGGCCGCGGCTCCGGGCTCTGCTTCGGATACCAGGTAGGTGGAGGGACCCAGCCTCTTGACGATCTTCTTGCCGCCGGTGTGGAAGGCGTGGCCGTAGAAGGCCGAGCCGGTGGTCGCGACGATCGAGCCGATGGCGGCCCCGCCGATGGTGCCCGCGATACCCAGGTACGACGCGACGATCGCCGCACACGAGGCGGCCAGCGCGGAGGCCGCCACCTGGCTGGCGGTCAGGCCGAACCGGTGCCGCGGCGCTTCCGTGCGCTCTTCGTCGCCGTTGTCCGCCATGCCTCCACCGCCCTCGACCGTTCTGCCGGGGCGCCCCGCACGTTCTAGCTTCCGACTTTGCGGACGGTCGGATCGGCCTGGGGTTCGGCACTGCTTCCAGGCGTCGCCGACGGGACGGCCGCGACGAGTTCCGGCGTGGGCGGGTCAGTGGCGGGCGGCTCGGTGACGGGCAGGTCAGTGACGGGCAGGTCAGTGACCAGAGGCTCGTCGAGCGCGTCGGTGGCGGGCAGGCCGGTGGCGAGCGCCGCTTCCTTCTCGCTCCGCTTGCGCCAGGTGGCGTTGCGCCGGGCGGCGCCTCGGCGCTTCACCCCGCCGCGAAGGCCGCCGAGGATCAGGACCAGGCCGAGCATGGCTACGCAGCCTACGACGATGCCCCAGAAGAAGAGTTGCCCCGTCGGACCGTGCATGGTGTAGCCCAACGCGTCGAAGCCGCCGGGTACCTGGTGGCCGGTTCCCCGGTTGCTGAGAATCCCCACTGTACCTGCGACTCCTGCGACGGCCACGAGGAGTAGCCCGAAGATGAGCATGCTGAATCCCTTTTCTACGAGGCGGCCCGAGAGGACCGTGGACGGGCTGGCGGCTCGCGTCCGCGAGGTCAGCGGCGAGTCCTGCGGCGCGACGTGCTCCAAGCGGTGCCGACGCCCGCCAGATGCAGCGCCAGACAGGCCAGCCCGGCCAACAGCAGCGTGCCCGGCGCGAACACCGCGTCCGTGGATGTGCTGCTCGCGGCGATCACGAATGCGACGGCGAAGATGACTGCGGCGACGTAGCCCAACATCATGCGTTCCCTTCATTGGCAGGACGAAGTCAGAGGTCGAACACATGTGGCGTCGCGACGGACGGCTTCACGCGGGAGGGTGCGGGAGCACCGAGTGCGTTGCTGTGGCGGGCGACCGGATTGCGCACGGATCGCGCGCCCTCATGCCTCATGCGCTGGGAATCACGGCGCCGGGGTCCGAAGCGTCATGGGCTACCTGGACACTACTGCCGGTGCGCCCAGTCAGGAAGCCACCGGATCCAGCGGTGATCTACCCCGGGCTCCCCGGCGGGGAGCGTGACGGGACTCCACAGCGGCCCACGTCGGGCTTCACGCCGGCGCGGATCCGCTGCTGACCGCCGAAGCCGAGAGCGACCTGCGCAGTCGCTGGACCGAGATCCAGATCTCGTTCGTCGAAGACCCGCTCGGGTCCGTTCGGGGCGCCGACGCCCTCATCGCGCAGATCGGCGCCGCCCGGCTCGCCTCCTTCGAGGAGCGCAGGAGCGATCTGGCCGCCGGATGGCAGAGCGGGCAGCTGGACACCGAGGAGTTGCGACTCGCCCTGCGGGAGTACCGCTCCTTCGTGGGCGTCATCCTGCCGACGTAGGGACCAGGCTTCGCCGGCACAGGTGCAAAAAAGCACAGCCCTCGCCGGCTACGACTACAGCCGCACGTGTTCCGCGTGGGTGGCCCTGGGACGAATCCGCCCAGGGCCACCAGCGTTGCGGCGGTGGCCGCCCGGATACGTGAGGCCGCGGGTCAGGCTGCGGCGTTTCGGTGGGTCTCGAGCCTGGCCGGGTCGGGCCAGCGCACGTCGGTGGCCCAGCCGAGCTGCTCGAACCACCGGATCACCCGGGCCGAGGAGTCGAACTGGAAGCGGTCGACGCCGTGCCGGGCGCAGGTGGGATCGCTGTGGTGCATGTTGTGCCAGCTCTCCCCGAAGGAGACCACGGCCAGCGGCCACAGGTTGGTGGCACGGTCGTGGCGTCGGGTGCTGAACGGGCGGGTACCCAGCACGTGGCACAGCGAGTTCACGCTCCAGGTGACGTGCTGCAGCAGGCCCACGCGTACCAACCCGGCCCAGATCAGCGCGGTGAACGCGGCGTACCAGGTGCCGCCGATAGCCAGTCCGGCGAAGAACGGCAGCGCGAGGGAGGCGGCGCACAGCAGCGGGAAAGCGCGTGCCACCCTGGCCATGGCGGGTTCGGCCTGCAGGTCGGGGGCGTAGCGCTCCCATGAGGTCGGGTCGTTGCCGAACAGCCAGCCGAGGTGGGCGAACAGCAGGCCGCGCAGCTGGCTGAACGGCCCGACCCCGAAGCGGTAGGGCGAGTGCGGATCCCCGGGCCGGTCGCTGAAGGCGTGATGACGGCGGTGCGTCGCGACCCAGCTGATCAGATCGCCCTCGAAGCTCATCGATCCGGCCACGGCCAGGGCGGTGCGCAACGCGGGCCTCGCCTTGAAGGCGCGGTGGGTGAAGCAGCGGTGGAAGCCCACCGTCACCCCGAGCCCGGTGAGCACGTAGAAGAGCAGGCCGAGCAGTACGTCGGTGAGGCCGACGCCGTGTCCCCACAGCAGGACGACTGCGACGACGAGGCCGCAAACCGGCATCGCGACCAGGACCCAGGTCACGACGAGCTGCAGGACTCGATCGGCGCGCGGACGCGGCGGCGCGTCGACGTCGGGGAAGGGCGAGAACCCGTCGTACTCGTCGGGCGATGTCGATTGCAGAGCCGGGCCGTGAATAGGCACCGGGGCCGCGGAATCGGTGTCCGGCGCGGGTTTCGGCCGTACGGGGGCAGGACTGACGGCAGATTGTGTTTCGCGCAGCATGAGTACCTCGTGCGGGGATATGGCAGCGAGGCGGGTCGCGGGACCGGCATGAGGTCCAGACCTGACCGAGAACACGAGCAAGCTGCGAAGAAGTGACTTGTGATCCAGTATGCAGCCCACCTTTGTACGCGTCGAGAACCCGATCGCTCGGGCAGCGCTGTTTCAGGCGGCGCTGTTTCAGGCAGCACCGTCGCCGACCGCGGACCGGGTTTCGGTGGTACGTTCGAACTCTCGCCGCTTCGTACGGTGCCCGCTGGATACGCGGCCCCGGCCCCGCCCGTGCCACGGCCCAGACCTCGCTCAGACCACGACGGCGGTCTCCCACCTCTCTCTGGCACACGGTGCCGGGCATGGGGTTCTGCGTGGCCAGTCTCATTCTCGCCGTCATATTCGTATTCTTATTCATAGTGGCCATGCGCGTAGGCATGGGGTCGGACGCGCTCCGGTACTGCCGGCACCGAATCACCTCGCGGCTGGGCACACTGAGGCGCGGACGGCGGTCGTCCTCATGACAGTGCGCACGGTGGCATCGGGTTCAAACGACCACCCGCACGGCTTCAGCGAGCAGGGCACCACCACCACGCCCTTCGACATGGTCGTGCTCAACCGGATGAGCCGCTACCACCTCGTCCTGGAGGCGCTGCCCGAAGTGCGCGACCGGGTCTGGGCCCGATGACCGCCGCCGCCGCCGTACTCGCGATCAACCCGGGCTCCTCGAGTCTCAAGGCCGTGCTGCGAAGCCCCGACGTGTCGCTGACCGCCGGGATCGAGCATCTGGGCACCGAGCGGGCGCGTTGGACCGCTACCGGCGACGGGCAGGATCCGGTTTCGGAGCCGTTCGACGGCGACCTGCCCGCAGCGATCGCCCGCCTCGCCGAACTCCTGGCCCGCCACGGCGTACAGCCTGACGCCATCGCGCACCGCGTCGTGCACGGCGGCCCGTCGTACGACCGCGCCACGGTCATCACCGACACCGTGCGCGAGACGCTGGACGCACTGGTGGCCTGGGCACCGCTGCACCTTCCGGGTGACCTGGCCAGCATCGACGCCGCACGTAGGGCCTGGCCCGATACGGTACACGTCGCCTGCTTCGACACCGCGTTCCACCACAGCCTGCCTGACGAGGCACGCCGCCTGCCGCTGGCCGCCCAGGCCGACCAACTCGGCCTGCGCCGCTACGGCTTCCACGGCCTGTCCGTGCAGTCGATCATCGACGCCGTACCGGACCTGGGCGGCGCGGTCATCGCCCACCTCGGCAGCGGCTGCTCGGTCACCGCCGTCAGCGACGGCCGCTCCCTGCACACCAGCATGTCGCTGACGCCCACCGGCGGGGTCATGTCGGCCACCCGCAGCGGCGACCTGGATCCTGAGATCCCCCTGCTGCTGCTCGACCGGCCCGGCGCCACCACCGACTCCGTGCGAGGCATGCTCGACCAGGACAGCGGGCTGGCCGGGATCGCCCACGGACTGCACGACGTGCGCGACCTGCTCGCCGCCCGCCACCACGACCCGGCCGCCGACCTCGCGCTACGGGTCTTCACCCGCAGCGTCGCGATGGCCGTCGCCGCCGCGGCCACAGCGCTGCCGCGTTGGGACACCCTGGTGTTCACCGGCGGTATCGGCGAGCACGCCCCCGCCGTGTGCGGCGAGATCTGCCGCCGCCTCACCAGCCTGCGCCCCCCGCTCAGCGTCCGCGGCGGCCCGTCCGGCGACCCCGCCGCCAAGGTCCACATCGGAGCGGCCGCGGGAATGCGTGCACTGACGGCCACCGGTTTACGGGTTCTGATCGCGCAGGCAGACGAGGCCGCCGTGATGGACCGTCAGACCCGGGCCCTGTTGGCGCCCGCCACACCGCCGGCACACCGCGCCCGTGCCTATCCGCGCACCGCGACCGTATCGAGGCGACGCTCATGAGCACAGCAGGGCTCCCGCGCGTCCCGGCCTAGGCGATGTTCCCGACGCTCCCCCACCGTTGACTGCACTTCGTTTCAATACGCACCGTTTGAGACTGCGGCGGAGGGTATTGGGACCACGGCCGTGATCCCGCAGGACGCAAGCACCTGCGGGACGACCCCCATCAGGAAGCAGGGCATGTCCGCCAGCGGCGTCATCGTGATCCTCGGCCCGGTACTCATCCTCGCAACCCTCTCCTGCTCGGGCTGGACCCGCCACCGCACGCACCGACTGCGCGCGGCCTTCGGGCCGGAGTACGACCGCGTGGCGCTCGCACGGGAGAGCGTGCACGCCGCCGAATGCGAACTGGTCCGGCGCATACGCCGACACCGCGGTCTGCCACTGCGGCCGATCGGCCCCCGCGCCCAGAACTCCTACGTCCTGTCGTGGCGAAAGCTGCGGGTACGCTTCGCCGACGACCCCGTGAGCGCCGTCCAGAGTGCCGAACGGCTGGTCGGGAGCGTCGCCACGTCCAGGGGCTACCCCGCGGACTCCAACGGTGAGCAGCTCGCCTTGCTGTCCGTCGGACACCCCGGCGCGTTGGCGGGATATCGCGAGGCCCGGTCGACCGGCGAGCGCGGGCTCACCGGCGCGGCCACGACCGAGGAACTTCGCGAGGCGCTCTCGCAGTACCACGTGCTTTTCGCCGAACTTCTGGTGACACCGGCCCCTGCGCGACTGCGATGACCGGGAGCGCGCCCGCACCACCGACTCCGGGTTCTGATTCCCTGGGGCCGATCGGCCGGCGGGTGCTGCGACCGGCCGCGCCAAGCGATCGGCCACGGCGGATGACAGTCGAATCGTGTCCGCCGGTGCGGCGTTTCCAGCTGGTGGGGCCGGTTCGGCGGCAGTACGTTGACGGTGTCACCCCGGACCCCGGCGGCGCGAACATGCACGGCAATCGCGAATCCGCCACGACGGTTCGGGGTTCTTCACGCTTGCCGACCGCGCGGCGGATGCGCACCTTGTTGGAGAACGTTGCCATCCCAGCTGGGAGTCCTCATGGGCGTCATCGCCCTGAACGTGCTCGGACTGCCCGTCGGCGTCGTCGTCGAACAGCTCGCGGACAGTCGCAAGCCCCACGGCCCGCTCACCACCGGCCTGATCGCCGGCGCCCCGAAGACTTCGCGGACTCTCGACGACAGGCGGCAGCGGTGTACGCGTTGATCATGCTGGCCTTGGCCCCCTTCATCCTGCTCGGCGCCGTCGTGGGCCTGTTCTGGTGGGAGGAGCGCATGCTGCCGTCGGCCGAGCGCAGCCTGGCCGCCGCCCTGATGCAGTCGGCACCGCAGTTCCCGTCACCCGAGGGCGCGCAGCTCCCCGCGGTGACGGGCCGCCGCGTGTCAGAGTTCCCGCTTCCAGACCCGGCGGAACCCACGGGACCGTCCACGGCGGCCGCACGGAGCACCGTCGACGATCGCCTGGTTCTTCATCCCGCGGCCTCCGGCCCGGCGCGACTCGCCCGTGGCCGTCTGGGCTCGTTGCGTGTACGCAGCGGTGGTCACCCGGATTCTCGTCGACGGCCACTGGTGCCGGCCCGCAGCGGGCGACGAGACCACCGGTGAGCCGCGCCACCCCTTCGCCCAGGCCGCCGCCCCGGTCCTCTGCGGACCGTTCCGCAAAGCAGAGCTCCCGATGACCGTTCACCGGCATCCGGCCAACCAGGGCCGCCACGACAGGCGCACCCGCGGCGAGCAGCTGGCCGATCACGTGACCGAGGTCTTCGGTTCCTGGCGGTTCATCATCGTGCAGACCGTGGCCGTCGTGACGTGGATCGGGTTCAACCTCATCGCGTTCGCACGGCACTGGGATCCGTACCCGTTCATCCTGCTGAACCTGCTCTTCTCCACGCAGGCCGCACATGCCGCGCCGCTGATCCTGCTGAGCCAGAACCGCCAGGCCGACACCGACCGGATCCGAGCGGAACACGACTACCGGGTCAACCGGCCCGCGCTGACCTACCTGATCGCCTGGCACCGCGACGCGCACAGCGCGGACTGCCGCTGCGTGGAGGAGATCGGCTCCTTCGCCGAGCAGACACTCAGCGATCTGGGGCGTGACTTCACCCCTCGACCCGACGCGGCGGGGGCACCCGTGACGGCGCACAACGCTTAGCTCCACGACACGCCCTCCCAACTCCCGCACGGGCGCAAACGCCGCCGCGGGCCCGCGCGACCCGAACACCTTCAGGAGATCATCGTGCCCATCGGCATCATCATCGCGATCATCGCCGCAGTCCTGCTCCTGGGCTTGGCAGCCCTCGGCTGGATCGGCCTCGAAAAGCGGAGCCTGCGCAGGTCCTTCGGCGTCGAATACGAGACGGTCGCGCAGGAGCACGACACCAGACAAGAGGTCGACCGGGAACTTCTGCGCCGCAGACGTCGGCACGACACGTTGCGCCTGCAGGCGATCAGCGTGAACGACCAGGAGTACTACGCCACCTCGTGGGAGCACCTGCAAGGCGAGTTCCTCGACGACCCGGCGCTCGCGCTGAACGCCGCCGGACAGTTGGTCTCGCAGCTGCTCGACGCCAGGGGCTATCCCGGCGACGATCCGAGAGAGCGGCTCGCCCTGCTCTCCGTCAAGCACGCGGCCACCCTGGGGGACTACCGCCGGGCGCGGCAGATCAGCGAGCACGTGCGGACGAAGTCCCTAGCCACACCAACCGAGGAGATACGCCAGGCGCTGCTGACCTACCACACGCTGTTCAACGAGCTGATGGCGGTTCCGGGCGCGCTGGCGGCCCGCTGACGATCAGGCCGAATCCATACCTCGCGGGTCCACGGTCGTGTGCTGCGGAGCGGCGCGCGACGTGCAGCGCTCACGACAACTAGACGGTCAGACGGCGTCCGCGAGGGTTAGCAAGCGGATCTCGGCATCGGCCCAGGCCTCGACGGCGGCGGCGCCGGGGTCCGGGCCCAGGGTTCGGCTCAGGGTACGCAGTTCGTCGGCGGCGCGGGAGAGACCGGCGGCTTGGAGAGTTCCGGCAGCGGCGGTGAGGCGGGTGGCGAAGGTCGCCGGAAGGTGGCGGATGCCTTGGTGCGCCATCTCGGCCAGCAGTGCCAGTGCGGAGTTGATCGCTGCGACAAGCGGGTCCACGCGGTCGGCCAGGGCGGCATCAAGCGCTGTCGAACCGTCGCCGGGGGCCAGGTCCGGCACGATGACCGCGTCGTCGGCGACGATCGCGATTGGTGTGACGACGATCCCGCCACGTCCCCGCCGGAACGTTCCGCTCAGGAAGCGGGGCAATCCTCGGCTGCCGCTGAGGGACTCGGCCAGTGTGTCCAGAGCGGCGGGCGCGACGGGTTTGTGTTCGGCGACGATCCGGGCCGTGCCGCCGCCGGACGCGGTCACGAGCGCGTCGATGCGCTGGCTGCCGGGTGAATATCCGAGGCCGCCGACGTCGCCGATTTCGAGGACGCGTACATCCTCTGCGGCGACGCGTGGACGGATCAGCCGGGGTGGCAGGCGGTCGAGTTCTGTTGCCAGGGCGTCCAGGTCACGCACTAGGAGGCTGGGCGGGATTGTGTCCCAGTTGCCTGTCGACGGGCTGACGGTGGTCCGCGCAATCCTGTTGACGCCCAGACGCAGTCGGCGGTCCGCGCCACGTAGTGCGGTCTCGGTCACGACGTTGCCCGCTGCGAGCGCGGATACCGTCGAGCCGGCCAGACGGCGCTGGGACAGGGTGTCGTCGCCGGTCGGCCAGGCGTGGCTGAGGGTCAGGACCGTTCCGGTTGCGCCGTCCGCGAGGAAGATCTGGGCCCGGCGCGCATCACCTACGGCGTCGACCCGGCAGCCCAGCCCGGTCAGCCGGACCCGGCTTAGTTGCGTTTCGGCGGCCTCTTCGGTGCCCAGGATGCGCGACCGCGCGCTCCCCCCGGGGAAAGCAGCGGCGCGCTGTCGGGCGTGGAGTTCCGCCAGCAGGTCGGCGAGGTGCGCGGGCCTGTACTGCGTGCTGCGACGTTCGTAGGACTCCAGGAGGGCGGCCAGCTCTTCTACGGCCAGCAGGGGCCAACGGTGGCCTGCGGCGTCCAGCGCCTTGGCCGATTGCGCGAGGCGAGGAGCGAAGCCGGCGCCCAGGTGGACCGCACCTGACAGCAGGACTTCAGTGGACAGTTCCGAAGTGTGCGCGAATTCGTCGCGAGCCTCCGGTTGTGTGATGCCGCCTGTCTGGACATATTCGTTTTCGTTGCGGGAGCCCCGTTTATCAGCGGACTGAAATGACCATACGGCCAGGGCTACGGCCTCGAGCCCGCTCCCGGCGGCCGCGTCGCTTCGGGCGTAGGTGAGATCGTGGGGGACGAGGAACCGGACAGTGCACGTCGGCAACTCCGCCCGCGGCACCGGATCAGCCGCGGTGGCCCGCACGACCCGTGCCGCGAAGCCTGCCGTGAATAGTTTTCGGGCTGCGGTCATGCCGCGTGCGCCGATGAGCGCCGCGAGGCCGGCGTCCGTGAACTCGCCGGGTGACCAGTCTTCGAATGTAGTTTCCGCGCTGTCGTCGGCGATTGTCGCCTGGTACGCGAGCACGAGTGTGAGGACGTGTCGGCAGACGTTGTTGGCACCGCAGCTGCATGAGGCGGCATCAAGGCCGCTTGGTGGCAGGAGGGTTATGGTTCCATCCGGATGCGTACCTCGGACGGATTCTCCGTCCATCGATACGGCTGGGCCTGCGCCCTCCTCGATCGTCCTGATCGCGCGCTTGACGAGTCCGCGGTTGGACAGGGCGGCCAGGGCGTCGGGGGTCAGGGCTTTTAGGTCCGCGCGCATGGCTCAGGCCCCGATCGCGTCGGCGACGAACTCGGCGAGCTGGCCCGGCGTCATCGCGCCGACCTGCGCGCCGACGTCGACCAGGCGCTGGGCCAGTTTCCGGTCGAAGACCGGATCTGCCTGCTCGTCCAGGGCGGCGAGTCCGAGCACCCGGCTGCCCTGCTCGACGAGACGCTGGACGCCGCGGACGACGCCGACCGGGCTGACGCCCTCGTAGAAGTCCGAGATCAGCACGACGATCGCGCGTCGCGGGTTGTCGACCAGGTCGATCGCGTACTGCACCGCCTGCGCGATGTCGGTCCCGCCGCCCAGCTGCACCTTCATCAGCAGCTCGACCGGATCGTCGACGTCGTGGGTGAGGTCGACGACGGCAGTGTCGAAGGCGACGAGGTGGGTCCGGACTCCGGGCAGTCCCCACAGGCAGGCCGCGGTGACGGCGGCGTGGATGACGGAGCTCACCATGGACCCCGACTGGTCGACGAGGAGGATGACCTGCCAGCGGTCGATATGGCGGCGGGTCCGGCTGAAGAAGTGCGCGTGCTCGATGTAGAGCTTCTGCTGCTGCGGCTCGTAGTGGGCGAGGTTGCCGCGGATCGTGCGGCGCACGTCGAAGTTGCGGGCCTGCTTGAAGCGGCTGGGGCGCCGGGACCTCGTGCCGGTGAAGGCGCTGCGCACCTCGGTGGCGAGCCGCCGCATCAGGTCCTCGACGACCTTGGCGACGAGCTTGCGCGCGAGGGCGAGCACCTCGGGGTTCATCAGGTGCTTGGTCTTCAGGACCGCCGCGAGCAGCGGGGCGCTCGGCTCGATGCGCGCGAGCGCCTGCGCATCGGTGACGATGTCGTCGATCTGGTAGCGCTCGACGGCGTCGCGTTCGAGGCGCTCGACCGTCTCCTTCGGGAACAGCTCGGCGATGTCGTTGAGCCAGTCGACGGTGGTCAGCTGAGAGGCCTCGGTCCCGCCTACGTCCTTCACCCCACCCCGCCGCACTCCACGTCCGGCCAGGTCCTCGTCGCGGCCGTAGAGCCAGTCCAGGGCGGCGTCGCGGGCCCGGTTCGGCGCGCTCAGGCCCCCGCCGCCCAGGCAGGACTCGGCGGGCTGGCCCAGGATGAGGCGCCAGCGTTCCAGGGTCGGATCGGGCTCGGTCATGCGGTCAGGCCTTCTCGCAGCAGCAGGGCTTGGACGTGGCTGTCGAGCTCGCGGGCCAGGGCGATCGCGACCTGGTCGGCCTTCGGGCGGATGAACGCGCGGCCGGTCTCGTCGCTTCCGTGGATCCGCAGGACGTGGTTCGCGATCGTCTCGCGCTCGCGCGGGGGGAAGTAGACGAAGGCCTGACGCAGGGCGGGGAGTGCGACGAGTAGGTCGTGGTCCGACATCGAGGCGATGACGGTGTCGAGGATGGTGAGGACGCCCGAAGTGGCGGAGGTAAGGACGGGGGTGAGGGCGGAGTCGGGGGCGGGGGCGGGGTCGGCATCGGGCTGCGCCGAGGCGGCGGATTCGGCTGCGAGAACTTGTTCGCGGGCCAGGGCGAAGAGGCCTGACAGCCAGTCGCCGAGGATCGCGGGGTCGGATACGCCGCGGATGGCTCGGGCCGGGTCGGCGAGGGCGGACGGCGAGGTGCCGAGCGACCAGTCGAAGCCGTAGGCGGCGCCGCGCAGATCCGGCGGGGCATCGCGGTCGGCGGCGATGCGGCGCATGACGTCGACGGCGTGACCTGCATCGATCCCGAGGCGCTTGCCGGCGTGCAGCACGGCGTCCCGCGCGGCGACCAGCGTCGCGATGCGGAGCGGTTCGGCCGGAGCCGAGGCGCCGCGCACGCCCTCGGCCAGCCACAGGACGCGGTCGACCGCCGCTTCGATGACCGTGCCCAGTGCGACGGATCCGGCCGCCTCGAGCAGGTGGTCGTGCCGCCACAGGCTCAATACCGCGGCCAGGACCCGGCCCAGGGAGCCGAGATCGCCCTCGGCCGCGATGGATGGTTTCAGGGTACTGATTGTCTCGGCCGCCAGGGTCTGGATGCCGCACAGCACGGCGTCGAACAGCGCCGAGGCTGCCGTGTCCAGATCTCGGCCGAGCGTCAGGCGTTCCGTGAGCCGCGCGGTGGCCGCCTCGGCGAGGGTCGCGCCGTATCCGCCGGCCTCGATGAGTGCGGACAGCCGGTCCTCGGAGGGGGTCAGGGTCCAGCGCTCGGTGAAGATCCCGTCGCCGGAGCCGGGGGCGGGCCCGGATTCGCGCGTGAAGCCGGGAATCCCGAGCACCCGCAATGCGTGCAGTAGCCGACTCTGCTCGCGCTGGGCGCCGTCCGTTAGATCGAGCGCGGTGTGGCCGGCGCCGTCGAGACCGTGCCGTTCGAGGATTGCGGTCACGTCGTGGACCAGTGGTGGCAGCGGTGTATCAGGATGCAGACGGCCGACGCGCGTACCGCTCAATGCCGCAACCATCTCGACGACCACGGGATGCGTGCCGGCGGCGAGCTGTCCGCGTCCAGTCCACGGCAGCGGTTGGTCCAGTGCCTCAGTGACGAGGGCCGAGACCAGTCCGTCCAGCAGGTCGGTGCGCGCCGGGTCGACGTGGCCACGCAGGGAGGCCAGACCACGTGCGGTCACACGCGCGGCGATCAGGTCGGCGGTCGACACCGGCTGGCGCCGCTCGCGCAGCCGCGTCACGACGACCTCGGTCAACGCGGTAGCGGCGTCGCGCGGGCCGAGCTCCCACAGCCGCTGGTAGTACTCCGGCGACGGCATGCCCGACTGGTAACCGTCAAAGGCATCGAGGCGCTTGAACGAGTACGGAACCAGATAGCTGACGGCGGTGGCGCCGGTATCCGGGGTAGGGATGCTGGGCCACGCGGGTGTCGTGTTGGAGGCGAGCCGGGCTTCGGTTAGGCGGATCAGAGCTGGGCGGTGGAAGCCGCCGCATACGACGAGGACGTTGCGGCTCTTGAGGTCCGTAAGGTCCTTGCGGTCCTTTGCGGCGGTGACGGCGGCGGCGGCGATCCAGCCCGCCATGTACTCCTCGCGCGCCGCGTCACTGCCAGGTTCGGCGTCCTGCACGCCGTCGGAGGCTTCTCGTGTCGCATCGAAGTACGCGTTGAGCCGCTCGGCCAAGGCTTCCTGGTCCGTCTCGACCTCCGCGATGTGGTCCCAGAACGCATCGAAGTTGTCCATCCCGACGGCTGCGCACACCTTCTCGATCGCCTGCGAGTAGCGCCGTTCGGAGTCGGCATAGCGGTTGTCCCGGTCGGCGAACGCCGGGTCCCAGGCCGGCAGGTCGATGAATCGGACCTCGGCCCCGGCCGCGTGCCCTTCGGTGAGTGCGACCCATTCCGGCGAGTACTCGCAGAACGGGCTCCACGATGCGCGGCTCGCGGACCCGTTCCGCGAGGAGGTGAACACCGCGATCGGCAGCTCGTGGCCGAGCAGCAGCTCCCCCAGCCGCGCGTTCATGTCCGCCGGGCCCTCGATCAGCACGTACGCGGGACGCAGGGCCTTGATCGCGCTGCGGACCAGCCGTGCGCAGGCCGGGCTGTGGTGGCGGACGCCGAGGACGGTGAGGCCTTCCATCGACGCCATCAGCCGGACAGCAGGTGGCGGGCGTTGTGCAACGCGCGCCATTGCTCTCCGGCCCGACGCGCCGCGTGATGCTCCAGGTACCGTCGCAGCCGGGCAAGGTCCTCCGGGCTGTCCTTGGCGGCCGTGCCGGCGAGGCACTCCACGAGGTCGGCCGCGGATCCGGCGTCGCCGCGTAGGAACCAGCCGCGCAGTCCCACGGCGTGCGCGACGGAGACCGCTTCGGCGGTGCTCATCACCGAGCTGAGTCGTTCCATCGAGTCGCCGCGGTCGGTCAGTCCGGTCCGCAGTTCGCGAAACGCCGTGACCAGGACCTCCAGCACGTCCCGGCGGGGAGCGGCCTCGACGCCCGAGTCACGCAGCAGCGCACTCGCCTCGGCTTCGACGAGGTCCAGCTCCGTGCCCAGGTCGGGAATTGCGAAGACGGTCTCGAAGTTGAACCGCCGCTTCAGTGCCGCGCTCATCTCGTTCACGCCGCGGTCGCGGGTGTTGGCGGTGGCGATGACGTTGAACCCCTCGCGCGCGAATACGAGGGCGTCGTCACCGGTGAGTTCGGGCACTGTCAGCACCCGGTCGGACAGCGGGGAGAGCAGGCAGTCCTGGACTTCCAGCGGACAGCGCGTGATCTCCTCGAACCGGACCACCCGGCCCTCGGCCATCCCGCGCAGCAGCGGCGCCGCAACCAGCGAACGCATCGAGGGGCCTTCGGCGACGAGCAGCGCGTAGTTCCAGGAGTACTTGATCTGGTCCTCGGTGGTGGCCGCGCCGCCCTGGATCGTCAGGGTCGAATCGCCACTCACGGCGGCGGCCAGCAGCTCGGACAGCAGGGACTTCGCCGTGCCGGGCTCGCCGACCAGCATCAGACCGCGGCTGGTGGCCAGCGAGACCAGGGCGCGGTCGATCAGCGACGGGTCGCCGACGAACTTGCGGGTGATCCCCGCGGCCTCGTCGCCGATGATGAACGTGCGGGCCGCGCGCAGGCTCAGCGCCCAGCCCGGCGGCCGGGGCGCGTTGTCGGACGCGCGCAGCCGGGTCAGTTCGTCGGCGTAGCGGACCTCGGCGGACGGACGCTGCATCCGCTTCTCGGCGGCAGTCACCGTCTGGGTCGGTGGCGGGGTCGGAGTCGTCACTGGGCCGTCGCCTCGGTGAGGTCGCGCAGGATCTCGGAGGCGGAGACGCCGTCGAGCGTCGAGAACTGGGAATAGCTGGCGTGAGGCGAGTACCAGCCGCCGTCCGAGGTCTGGCTGATGTAGACCTCCTCGAACTGCTGCACCTCGCCGAGCTCGTTGACGTAGCCGACCGCGATGCCCGGATTGAGGCCCGCGGTGATGACCCGGCCGTCGGGCAGGGATCGCCAGATCCAGCACTGGATCCCGGCGTCCTGCGGCGAACCGCGCCGCCAACCGCGCCGCTCAAGGCTCAGGACCTTCCCGACGGGGAGGTCGATGCCGCTGAAACGCGTGAGCTTGTCCGAGTCCCGCTCTTCGTCCGTGAGGGCGAACACCGGGCGTCCGAGCTGCATGAACGGCTGCAGGATCTCGTAGTCGGCGAACACCTCGGACCAGGCCGCGAGGTCTCCGGCGAGGTGGAGCGGGTGCGCGATGCCGACCGGGGCGTCGTCGGCAAGCGTGTATTCGTCTTCTGAGACATCCGCGAAGGTCAGATCCTCCGCGACGCGGAAGGCCGTCTGCACGGCTCCGTCCTCGGCGAACGTCGCCCAGACCAGGCGGCGGACGATGTGGCGCAGCAGCGGATGCGCGACGAAGAACTCCTTGAACTCCCGGCCCGTCCACCGCCGCTGCGAGACCATGGCCAGCTCCATGCGGGCGATCTGGTCCGAGGCGAGCGTGCGCACGTCCTTCTTGAGGCCGGAGAACCGCTGGTACGCCGCCGGGGCGAGCTCCGCGTCGTCCTTGACGCCCGGTTTCGGCAGAGCCTTGAGACGCTTGCCGGCCTCGTCGGCGACGAAGGGCTTGAGCTGCTCGTCGAAGCCGACGGTGAAGCGGCGCGGGCCATAGTCCAGCGCCAGGCTCCCGGACTCGTCGAGCCCGAGGTCCGGGACCAGGCGGTCGCCGAGCTGCTCGCCGGTGAGCCCCAGCTCCTCGGCGATCTCGGCGATCCGGTCGGTGGCCCGCTCCTTGAGCCCCTTGAACTTGGCCTTCTGCGAGATGCCGTACAGGTGCATCAGGGCCGTGTTTCCGCCGATGCCGGCGAGAACGTCCAGGCCGGCGACGGCGCGGTGGTGGCCGCCCTCGCCGGGCCACATACGGATCAGCGGGGACAGGCGGCGCACCGTCCCGTCGTCGCCGAACCAGCGCAGGGCGTGGAAGGCCCAGTTCTCCTTCGACGGGTACTCGGCCGCCTGCCAGTTCTGGAACAACGCCCAGGCGAAGGCGGCCAGGGACGGTCGATCACAGAACTCCCCGGCCTTCAGCACGCCGAGGTACGGCTCGCTGGGCGTGGACATCGCGAGCATCAGGATCAGGTGTTCTGCGGCTTGAGCGGAGAACGCGGTCTGACGGCCTTTGAGCAGGATCTGGGGCAGCAGGGCGGGATCGGCCCAGGCCGGGAGCGACGGCACCCCCTTGGGCGGCTCGAGGGTCCCGCCGTCGGCGATCACGGCCGCGATCGCTGCCGCCGCCGCTTCGCCATGGGCGGCGGCGGCCTCGGCGACGTCGGCCGCGAACCCGTTCGAGGCCAACACGCGCAGCGTCAGCTCGGCGGCGCTGCGGGACTTTCCCGCCCTGCCGAGCGCGGTAGGTATCAGGGTTCTGGCGGCCAGGTCGGGATGGCGGTTCAGCCAGGACAGTGCGTACGGCCGGGCCGACTTCAGCCGCGTCAGCCAGTCCGCCATCAGCGGGACGACCTCGGAGCAGGCGAAGGGGCCGAGCAGGTACGAGTACGATGCCGGCTGCTTGCGCGCCAGGCGCAGGACGGGAGGCAGCGCGTCGACACCGAAGCGGGCCACCAGCCTCTGGCCCCACTCCTGGGCGCTCGAGATCTCCGGTTCCCAGTCCGCCAGCAAGGGACGGACCTGCTCCTCGGACGCAAGCGTCACGAACCGACCCACCTCGTACCAGTGCATCCCGCCCTTGGCCGCCTGCCGGGCGATCTCTTCCAGCGGCCTGTTGGTCCAGCCGTACTCGGCAATGCGCTGCGTCCCCCACTCCTGCTCCTCGCCGTCCTGCCACGCCATCGCGACTTCGGCAGATGCAGTTAGGCCTGTTATCACTACCGGCTTCGGTGGCGTCCGCTTCGTCAGCCACGGCGGGCTGACGAAGAGCGCCGGGAGCGCGTCAGGCTCCGCGTCCGGGACGCGGACGTTCGCCGCGAGGATCTCCTCGACGAGGCCGCGCGACGCGGGCGTGAGGTTCGCCAGTTCGGTCTGCACGAGCTCGTCGTTGGCGAGGGTGTGCAGACGCAGGACGTTGACGGCGGCGTGTCCGCGCGGGGTGTCCTGCCTGGCCGCGTCCGCGAGCATGCGCAGCGCGCGCCGCGGGAACTGCTTCGCGGCGGCCAGAACCGCCGGCGTGTAGTGCTTCTTGTCGAGGCTGTCGAGGAGCAGCTGGAACGCGGCGTCCGAGGGCAGGCAGACGACAAGGGAGAGCGCGCGCTGCGTGTCGTCGGCGTCCAGGTGGCCGTACAGCCAGGCGGTCAGTGCCGGAAGCAGCCCGGCGCCGACCGCGTCGAGCGCGGTCCACAGCGCCCGGGGGTGCTCCTGGTTGACCAGCCACCAGTCGACGCTGCCGCCGAGTTCCACGGCCTGGTCCTCCGTGCTGATCGAGCAACACAGCAGCCACGGCGTGAGGTGGTCGTGATAGTCCTTGGCGTAGACCGCGAGTTCGGCGTCCACCCAGTCGGCCCGGTCCGGCATCAGGAACGAGGTGAGCGCGCGCCGGGGGGAGGCCGTCGGGTCCGCCGACACGGCTTCGAGCCGACACGCGGTGATGACCTCGCGCGCCGCCGCATAGTCTTCCTCGGAAGCGGAGGCCAGATGCCGTCGCAGCCGCACTGCCAGGTCGAAGCGTGCAATCCCAGTCTGGTGAACCGGCCACAGGTCCATGTCCCGGTGGACGTGGACCGCGTTCTGGATATTGCCGGACTGCCTGTTGCTGGCGGCCACCCCGAAGAGCTCCAAGGTCGCCGCCGCCGCGAAGACGAGGCCGCGGGCGGCGATCCAGGAGTCGACGAGGTCCGCGAGGTCCTGGTAGGGCTTGTACGTGTTCTGGAACAGCAGCAGTGCCGCGCCGACGGCCGCGCCGAGCGGGGTCGCTTCGGCGAGGCCGCCCTTCGCGGCGCGGAACTCCGCGACGAGGACGGGGTCGCTGTGCTCGTCGGCGAGGATGGTCTCGGCGACGGGCGAGAGCGCGTCCAGCCACGTGACGTAGCGCGTAACTGCTTTGGCGACGATAGGTCGCGGTCCGACCGCGACCTCGCCTCGGCGCGGGACGACGAACCGGCGCATGCCGGCCGGTATTTCGCAGGCCTCTTCCGACGTTTCCTGCGCCGCGATCTGAACTTCGGTCACCGGAACTCCCCTACAGCGCCTCGTGGTCGGCATGACTGTAGCGAGGCGCTCCGACACCGTAGTCCTCAGGCCCACGCCTGTTTCCGTTGCGGAAACTTGCGTGTTGCCGACTTGGAAAGCCTGGGGTAGCCTTTCCGTCATGGAAACTGACGAGGTATCGGGCCGCCCCTCCCCGGTGGAGGCGGCCGCCGCGCTCGAGGCCGCCAGGCAAGCCCGAACCGCGGGCCACACGCCGATCCAGGCCTGGCTCTTCCTGGTCTATGGCCTGATGGCGACCGTTCTCATGCTGTTGCACCCCTCGTCCGTCCTGCTCACGCTTGCGGTGGTCGGCGCTTATGTCGTGGCCGTCGTGGCGGCCGAGCACATCTATTGCAGGCGGGTCGTCGCGGCCGGGGTCGTGCCCCGGAAACTCACCCTGCGCCAGACGGCGCTCGTGGGCTCGCCCACGGCCGCACTGTGGATCGCCCTTGCATTCCTGAACGAGACGTGGGGGTGGATCGTCGGCGCCGTGGCGGTCGGATGCTGGACGGCCGGATACGGACTCGTACACAGCCGGCGTGCGCGGACCCGGGTATGAAGACGGACACCAGGTCTCCAGACGGTTTCGACGCCACGATCCACGCGGAGAACCGGCTGCGGATCTGCGCATTGCTGGAAGCGGTGGAAAAGATCGAGTTCGCCCTGGTGCAGGAGCGCCTTCAGGTCAGCGCCTCGGTGCTGAGCAAGCACGTCAGCGTACTGATGGACGCCGGCTACGTACAGCAGACCAGGGCCGTGCGCGACACCCGCCAGCGCGTCTGGCTCTCGCTCACCACGCCCGGCCGAGCGGCCTACCACGCTCACCTCGCGGCCCTGCGCGCGATCGTAGAGCCACCGGAGGGCTAGTGCCGTGGCACTAGAACGCCGGCGGTCTGCGGAAACAACCTCCGAGGTCAGCGGTAGTAGAAGGTGATGCAGTCGGGATTCGGGACGGGCACCGGCCGGCCGGTGTCGGTGAGCTTCCCGGAGGCGCGGTCGACGCTGAACAAGTTGACGGTGTTGCTCATCTCGTTCGCCACGAACAGCCAGCGGCCGGTGCGGTGGATGGTGAAGCTCCACGGCACCTGACCCGCGCAGGGGATCCGCTGGACCTCCTCAAGCAGTTCGGTCCGCTCGTCGATCCGGTAGACGACGAGGGCGTTCTCGCCGCGGTTCGAGGTGTAGAGGAAACGGCCGTCCGCGCCGAGGGCCAGTTCGGCGCCGCTCTTGGTGCCGGTGAAGTCGGGGGTGTCCGTGGACAGGATCTGGCGGCGGGTCAGCTTCTCGGCGGCGGGGTCCCAGTCGAGGATCTCGATGGTCGCCGTCAGCTCGTTGAGCGTGTAGAGAGTTCGGCCGCCGGAGTGGAAAAGGACGCGGCGCGGCCCGGAGCCCGGGTCGGTCTGGTAGTAGCCCGTCCCGTTCACCTCGCTGGCGGACAGCGCGCGGGTCCTGCGGTCAAAGCGGTAGACGAAGATCCGGTCGGCGCCGAAGTCCGGGACCAGCGCGTATCTTCCGGTCGGGTCGACAGCCACGTAGTGCGGATGCGGGCTCAGCTGGCGCGCGTTCGGGCCGGAGCCGGTGTCCTGCACGATGGACACGGGCTCGCCCATCACGCCCTGCTCGATCGGCACGGCCGCGGTCAGGCCCGCCTCGAAGTTCGCTACCAGGATCGTCTTCGAGGGACTGTCCACCATGAGGTAGGACACGCCGCCGCCAGCGGTGCCACCGGGGTCCGTGCGCACCGTGCCGGTCTGTGTGAGTAGGCCGGTCGCGGGGTCGAAGTCGTAGGAGTAGACGAAGCCGCCGTCCTGCCCGCCGCCGACGTAGAGCACGGGCTTGACCGGGTGCATGGTCGCCCAGTTCGACACGGCCGCGCCGACCGGGCCGATCAGGGTCATGTCGCCGTGCTCGGGATCGAACCAGGCCCCGTAGATCTGGGTGCCCTTCCAGGTGCTGATGAATACGAGCTCTTCGGGCACCTTCGCAGTCTCCTTCACAGTCTCCTTCACGGCCGCCTTCGACGCTGCCTGGGCGGCCGGTACGTCGCCGACCAGCGGTGCGGCTGCCGCCGCCGCCGTCGCCGCGGCGATGCCCAGCACCGTCCTTCGGGACGGGTTCCCGGCCGCCGATATCGGGCTTTCACTGGTTTCGGGCATGGAGGCATCCACAGCTGAGTCAACCCACTTCTTCATTGAAGAATTGAAGATCGGTCATCGGAGATCGGCCGCTGCTATGCGCGGCCGCGGGCCCGCTGCTCGGTCGTGCGGCGCCCGCCGAGGCCGAGCAGCTTGAGGGCGAACTGGTCCAGCAGGCCGAGCGCCGCGTTCAGGATGAGCGTCATCGCCATCAGCACGATGAGATAGGCGAACTCGGTCGGGGCGTCGAGGTTCTGGGCGGAGATGAACAGCTCGTAGCCCACTCCGTTGGCCGCGGCGATGAACTCCCCGCCGATGACGCCGAGGATCGCCAGCGGGCCGCCGGTCTTGAGCGCGGCGAAGAACGGCGCGGCCAGCGTCGGGATCGTCACGTAGCCCAGCACGTGGTGCCTGCGCCCGCCCATCACCTGCACGACCTCGACCAGCTCCCGGTCCCGCAGCCGCAGGCCCAGGTAGAGGTTGTAGAACACGACGAAGGACACCCCGGTCGCGGCGATGGCGATCTTCGACATCGAGCCGATCCCGAACAGCAGCAGGAACAGCGGGGCGAGCGCGATCTTCGGGATGCCGTTGACCGCCGCGACCAGCGGTTCGAGCACCCGCCCCGCCAGCGCGAAGGAACCGAGCAGCAGGCCCATCACGGTGCCGATCGCGACGCCGATGCCGAAGCCGAACAGCACCTCGGTGGTCGTGGTCTTGATGTCGGCCCAGCCGGTCGCCGAACCGAGCACCCTCCCGAGGGCGTGCCAGACCTCGGTCGGCTTGCTCACCGCGTACTCCGGCAGCACCGGGCCGCTCATCACCTGCCACAGGACCAGCGCGACCACGATGACCGCCAGGCGCAGCACCACCACGAGGGCCTTGCCCCGCCATGGGCTCTGCTGCTTCCTCCTGGCCACGGCCGGGGCCGCCGCCGCCGTGCTCTCCTTGCTGCCGACCGCAGTCGCCATCGTCTGCTCCCTTCCCTTCTCACCCGGACGCGCCGCGCGCGGCCCTTACGGCAGGTACTCGTTGGTCCAGTTCTTGCTGGTGATCGTGGTTCCGGCGGGCATAGTGCCGAGCGAGTCGAGGAAGGCCAGGGTCTTGGCCCAGTCGTCGGCGCTCATCGCCCCGCTGGTCGGCCAGACCACCTGCGCCAGGCTGGCCTGCAGCACCGAGGCCGGGATGCCCGGCAGGGTCTTCTGCGCCACGGTCAGCAGGGCGCTGTCGGTGCTGTCGGTCAGGTGTGTGCTGATGTACGCCGTCGCTTCCTGGATCGCCGCGACGAACTTCTTGGCGGTGGCGGGGTTCGCCGACAGGTAGCTGTTCTTCGCCACGACGAGCAGGCCGTACCCGGCCTGTTCGGCGGACCACGCGGGCACGGTGAGCGGGTTGGCCACCACGACGCCGTCCCCGGAGTACTCCAGTTCCAGCGGGATCGGCTCCGAGGTGACGAACCAGTCGATCTGGTTGCTGGTGAGCGCGGCCTTGTCCGCGGCCGGGCTGGGCAGCGAGACCCACTTGAGCTTGGTCGGGTCCACGCCGTAGGCCTTCAGGTAGATCCCGGCCTCGGCCTTGGTGTTGGCGGAGCTGAACCCGGCGGTCGAGCTCGCCAGCGCGGCGGCCACCTGCGCCACCGGGGTGCTGGAGGTCAGCCCGTGCGCCGCGGCGAACTGCTTGCTGACCACCAGGCCGAGCGGGTTGCCGCTGCCGACCAGGGAGACCGCCGACTCCGGGATGTTCTTGGCCAGGGCGGTGAACAGGTCGTTCGGGCTGTCCGTGAGGAACTGCACGGAGCCCGACTGCAGGGCCGCGGTCCCCGTCGCCGAGGTGAGGGTCACGTACTTGACGTTGAGCCCCTGCTGCTTGAAGTAGCCGTTGGCGTCTGCGATCCGCGCCGGCATGTCGAAGATGTTGCCGCCGACCCCGATCGTGATCGTGGTGGTCCCGCCCGCGGCCGAGGCCGAGGAGGAGTTGGAGCTTGCGCAGGCGGCCATCAGTGCCGAGCCGAGCGTCAGGGCGCAGGCCGCCGCTAGGATTCGCAGACCTCTGCGGCGGGCCGGTATCCCGTTGTAGGCGCCGGTGTTCGAGTGCTGGTCCTTCATGAGATCTCCTTTGATCTGACGGCGCAGCATCACCATGGCTGCTGGGTTTGGAAGAAGCGCTTCCAGAAGTCGAGTCGGGACGGGTCGGCTACCGGGACGGGCCCGAAGCCGCCGCCGAGCTCCATCACGGCCGCCGAGTCCGGCGCGTACACCGGCCAGTGCGGCAGTCCAGGGCCGTTGGGGTCGCCGGTGGCGGCGAAGTTGGCCCAGTAGCCCGACATGGTCTGCGCAATCTCGCGGTCCTGGTCCGTCCACGCGGCGCCCTCGAGGTCGAGGTTGCCGAAGACGAACTCGACCTCAGAGCCGTGCGAGGCGCGCCGGGGGTCCTGGCCCTGGGCCGGTGAGCCGTGGGTCCAGAAGTAGGTGTACGCGGGGATGGCGGCGTGTTCGGACCAGTCCCGTCCCCACAGGAACGTGGAGATCCGGGCGTTGTCACGCACCGCCGCATTGCTGGCGCGGGCGGCCTCGTCGTCGGTGGCGGCCGGGTAGAGACTCAGGAACTCCGGCGCCATCGCGCCGAACTTGCGCTGCGCCGCGGCGACGTAGTCGTCCAGGGTCACGTGGATCGGAGGCATGCCCGGCCGCCAGGCCTTCCCGCCCGCCGCCCGGTAGGCCGCGAAAGTGCTCTCGGGGACGGCACCGCTCTCGTCGAGGTTGTTCCCGGCGATGTAGCCGACGTCGTTCTGCGCGCCCTTCGCGTAGGTCTGCGCATAGCCCTCGGGGATCACCCAGCCGTCGACGACCGGACGGAACAGCGGCGGTTTGGCCGAGCTGCCGGTCTCGACCTCGGTGTCGACGGGGCCGTCCCCGTCCACCAGCTTCTGCAAGGACAGCGACCGCAGCCGCTCCAGCGAGTTCGCCCCGTGTTCCTTCACGCCGTGGTCCGCCGCACGGTGTTTCATCAAATACCGCACGCCGGAACGTTCGGCATCTGCCAGGGTCCGATAGGACGTGGACAGGTACCGCAGCTCCGGGTCGCGGTCGTGGCGGGCGTGGCTCTGTGCAATGGCCCGGTGGAAGAGGCCCTTGGCGAGTGGCGACATGGCCAGGAAGTTGACCGTTCCGGCGCCCGCCGACTGTCCGGCGATCGTGACCCGGTCCGGGTCGCCACCGAAGCCCGCAATGTTGCGCTGCACCCATTGCAACACCGCGATGCCGTCGAGCAGCCCGTAATTGCCGGACGCGCCGTGGCCGGACTCCTCGCTCAACTCCGGCGTGGCCAGGAAACCGAAGGCGCCCAGGCGGTAGTTGAAGGTCACCACGACCAGGCCCTTGCGTGCCAGGTTCTCGCCGTCGTAACGCGGGTTCGCGCCGCTGCCGAGACGGAATCCGCCCCCGTAGATCCAGACCAGGACAGGTCGGCGCTCGTCCGGCGACTGCGCCCCGGTCCAGATGTTCAGGTGCAGGCAGTCCTCGCTCATCGGCAGGTCGAGGTCGGCGATCTCGGCGTTCGGCGGCTGCGGGCACACCGGGCCGAAGCGGTTCGCCGTGCGCACGCCCGCCCACGGCTCGGGCGGCTGCGGCGGACGCCAGCGCAGCTCGCCGACCGGGGCCGCCGCGTAGGGGATGCCACGGAAGACGGTCAGCGAGCGGTCGCGGCCCGTTATGCCTTCTACCAGTCCTGATTCTGTTTCCACGGGGATTCGCATGAGGTTCCTTACGCTCGTTCAGTCGCGGCCGAGCAGCAGCGCTCGCCGGGCGGATGCGACGTGGTGGTGCATGGCGGCGACGGCCGCAGCGGGGTTGCGGGTGACGATCGCCAGCAGGATGGCCTGGTGCTCCTCGAGCGAGCCGTCGCGCGGATGACGCGCGGACAGGTTGCGGTACTGGCGCATCACCAGCGGGTAGAGCAGCGTGTCGTACGCCTGCGCGAGGGTCTTCTGGTGCGCCGCTTCCTTCACCTGCTGGTGAAAGCGGCGGTTGCCCTGGGAGTAGGCGGCCTGGTCGCCGCGCGCCTTGCAGTCCTGCATCTCCTCCAGCGTGCGGCGCAGTGCGCTGATCTCCTCGTCGGTGGCGCGCTCCGCGGCCTTGCCCGCCAGGGCGGACTCCAGCGTCTCGCGGGCCTCCAGGATGTCCGCGGCCTCCTCGACCGAGAAGCTGCGCGTGCGCACGCCGCGGTTGACCTCGCTGGTGACGTAGCCCTCCTGGGCCAGCCGGACCAGCACGGCCCGCATGGTGCTGCGCGAGACGTTGAACATCCTGGTCAGGTCGGCCTCGGTCAGCCGCGTGCCCGGCTCCATGCTGCCCGAGAGCAGCAGCGAGCGCAGTCCCTCGTAGGCCTGGCTGTGCCGGGTCGAGGTGGCCCCGACCGCGTCGGCCGCGTCCGCCACGTCGGTGAGGCCGCTGTCCGACAAGCCGCTGGAATCAATCATGATGAGGTGTCAGCCCTCTGTTTTTGTGAGGCTCGGATATAGGCGTCGGGCGGTGCCCGCGAAGATCTGCTCGCGCGCAGCCGTCGGCAGTACCTTAAGGAGCCCCTGGGCGAGTTGGAGCAACTCCGGCAGCGACTGCTCGGCGGCCGGGCAGTTCGAGCCCCAGGCGATCCGCTCGGCGCCGAAGGCCTCGACGACGGTTTCCAGGAAGCTGTCCGACGCGTCCGTGCCGGCCTCCTGCAGCCGCTCCAGGTTCCGGTGGGTGAGCTTCAGGTGCAGGCCCTGATGCCCGGCCAGCGCCGCCACCTCGGAAGCGGCGCGGGCGGGCGAGCCGGCGATGTCGGGGTAGCCGAGGTGGTCGAGCAGCACTTTGACACGCGGGAAGCGCTCCAGGACCGACTCCATCTGCTTTGCGGCGGTCAGGCGCATCTGGAGGCAGACGGTGACGTCCAGCTCCTGTGCCCGCTCCCAGAACGGGTAGGTCTCCGGAGCGGCGAACCACTCGCCCTGGGTCGGCATGGTGCTGCCGCTGGTGAACAGTCGCACCCCGGCCAGGCCGCCGCCGCTGATCGCCTCCGCGAGCGCCGAGGCGGCGTCCGGACGCAGCGGGTCGAAGGTGCCCACGGCGATGAAGCGGTCCGGCTCGTTCCGGGCGCTGTCCACGACGTACGAGTTGTCATAGCCGTATGCCGTGGTGGCCTGCACCAGGATCGACTGCCTGATGCCGCTCTCGTCCATGCGGGCGACCATCTGCTGCGCGGTCACCGGACGGGACGCGGCCCAGTCCGAGTGCTTCCCGCCTATCGGGGCCTGCGGATACGCGGCCAGATCTTCCGAGATGATGTGGCAGTGCGTGTCGACGACGTCCACGTTCGAGCTCCTTTAACTGCTTCAGCAAGCCGTTTCTGGTGGTCAGGCGTCCGGGTATTCGCCCGCGGCGAACAGTGCCTGCAGGTCCGTGGGGAAGTCCGGGTCGAGTAGGCCCTGGTCGAGGGAGTAGCGCACGAGCGCGGTCAAGCTCGCCTCGTTGGCGCCGAGGCCGTACGGGACCGGGTCGCCGTCGATCTGCTGCGCCTGCTTTGCAAAGCGAGGCAGCGCGGACCATTCGGGGTCTGCGGCGAGCTGCCGGCGCTTGCTCTCGGCGAAGGCCGCGTACAGGGCGTTCGGCAGGTCAGGGTTTTGCTCGACCAGGTCACGGCGCAGCGCGATCAGCGAGTGCAGCGGGTAGATCCCGGTGCGCAGGTACCAGTCCGGGGCGAGTACCTCGGCACCGGGGAAGAGCGGGTAAGGGTTCTGGTCACCATTCACGTCGGCCGCCGTCGGGCCTGTTAGTGTCCAATCGTCCCGGGGTGCGCCCGCCCGCCCGGTCCCGGCGTTGCCGCTGAACGCGGCGTCGATCTCCCCGGCCCGCAGCAGCTGCCCGAGCGACCGCCCGTCGGTGACTCGCTCGACGTTCGCGGGCGCGCGGCCCTCGATGTGGTCGTCATCGTCGACCACCCAGGTGATCTTCTCGACGTCCACGCCGTACTCCTCGTGCAGGATGCCGCGCACCCACACGCCTGTCGTCACCGAGTACGCCCTGACCCCGACCCGGCGCCCCTCCAGGTCCTTCGGCGCCCGAATGCCAGAGGTGACGGCGCACTCGACGTCACCGTGGTGGAAACGCCGGTTGAGGAACACCGGAATCCCGGTGAGCGGCACTCCCGCCTGCAGGGCCATCAGATAGGAGACCGGCGCCAGTTCGCAGACGTCGAATTCGAGGTCGCGGATCATCCGCCGGTAGGCGCCGATGATCGGTCTGACCTCCACCGGCTCGATGCGATATCCGGGCACGTCGATGCTGCCGTCGAGCAGCGCCCGGCTGTGCGGGTAGTCCCCGAGGGTGACCGTGAGCTTGTCCATCATTTTCTGTCAGCCTCCGAGCCGCGACGGCGGCACGTCCAGGGCAGCGCAGGTACGCGCCACCAACTCGTCGAATTCCACCGGCCGCGGCAGCACACCCTGTTCGAAGGCGAAGACAGCCGCCTGAGTAGCCGGGCCGCGCAGCGCCTCGAAGCCGACCGGCTCGAACTCCACCGGGCCCGATTTCGGCGCCGCCGCGAGCACGGCACGCATCGCGTCATACGCAGCGCAGATGGCGGCGGAGTTTTCCCGCGCCGATGTCTCGCTCACGCAGACAACGTGGTTGACCGGCGCAAACCCCTTGTCACGTGTCCACTGTGCGGCGACATCGTGAGCGTCGGCGATGGCAGTCCGAATACGCTCGTCGGGCGGCAACTCGTTGCCCATGATCCCGAAGTCGAGGCGCCCGTCCAGGAAATCCCTTTGCAAGCTCGCATCCGCCGGAGCCCGGCGCACCAACCCCGGGTCTTCGTACTCGTCGACGTGCGCGCCCTCGTACACGGTCCAGTCCACTTTGCGCAGGTCCACGCCGTACTGCTCGGTGAGGAAGCCGCGCACCCACACTCCGGTGGTCTGGCTCCACGACCGGACGCCGACGCTGCGGCCCTCGACTTCGTCGGCCGTGAGCTCGCCCATGGTCACCAAGGTCTGGTGCTGGAACCGGCCGAGTGTGGTGATCGGCAGCAGCACCACCGGCTTGTCGTAGGCGGCCGCCTGAAGCAGCGTCACGATCGCCACTTCGCACACATCCACGGACGCGTCGTTCACGAAGCCCCGCGAGGCCTTGTGGACCGGCTGCACGTCGACCCGCTCCGCCCGTGTCCCGTTCAGACGGACAGCCGCCAGCGCCGCGGCCGCAAGATCATCACGCCCCACAACCAACTTCATTCCCGGCTCCATTTCAGTTGTGGAAACGCTCGTGGTGCTGACGCAGCAGGTCGACGCCGTAGTCGTTGCCGTTGGGCGTGCGCACGACGCTGTGGACGTGGGTGCGCAGCGGCACGTCGTTGTCGAACATCACGCCGCGCTGATGCTCGAACTCGATCAGGATCACCGGGCTGTGGACGCGGTAGTAGAAGGCCCCGCCCGAGCTCGGGTCGCCGGCCCAGGCGAAGTAGGTCTCTGATTCGTGGGCGAAGACCTCGTCCCGGCGCACGCGCGCATGTCCCTCAGCGGCCCGGTCGGTGTAGAGGCCAATCAGGTCCCTGGCGATCTCGCGCTGACCTTGGGTCAGCTCGCCCAGCGGCAGGCCCTGGCAGTTCAGCTCGAAGTTGTCCCGGAAGGCGCCGACGAACAGGCCGAGCGGCAGCTCGTCCGCGATCACCGCATGTTTCCGCTGGCTGCCGGTGAGCGTCGTGAACAGCCGCTCGCCCATCGCCTCCTCGCGCCGGAACGCGGCGGTCCCCGCATACTTGCCGCCGTCGGCGATCACCGGTTCGGCGCCGAGGAAGGTCGGGGTCAGGACCACCTGGTCGCCGACGATCGAGCAGTTGACACACACGTGGTGGCCGTCGAGCTGCCAGCCCCACGGACCGCCATGCTTTGAATCAACGCTGCCGGGCTCGCCGTAGACACTGAACCAGTACAGCCACTCGTTGAGCAGGTGTTCCTCGCCGCGCAGCTCGCCGATCGTCAGGTTCAGATGCATCAGGTCGAGGATCTGCAAGAACCCGTATTCGCTCAGGCTGGCCCGCAGCACGGCCACGACCCGGCGGCGGCGCTCCTCGTCGAAGTCCTCCAGACACAGACCATGGCGCAGGAAGTAGCGCGCGCCGTTCGACCAGTGCCGCCAGGACACGTCGTCCATCGGGAACCTGCCCTCGGCCAGCTGCTCAGGCGAGAGCGAGGCCAGATACTCCTCGGCCGCCTTTCGGATCCCGCCGACGTCCACACCGGTGCTGCGCAGCGGGAACAGCCCCGGCTGCACACCTGCAGACGTGGCCACTCCGCGGAAGGGCTCCGCCGCCGCTTCCCGCCGCCACTCGACTTTTTCGAGCAGTTCCGGAGTCCACTCGGCGGGACGCCGGGTCCCGTCGTTGAACCGCTTCCGCAGCCCCGGCAGCTGCATGCGCGTCATGACCGCTCCTCGAAAAAGGCGGCGGCCCGCTCGATCACGCCGATGTCGACCGGCTCACGTACGAGCTCTTGTTCGAGGGCATACTGCGCGCCGATCTCAAGGCTCTTCGCCAACGGCTCGCTCCATCCGGCCGTGACCGCTCGCCCGGCCGGAGTATCGCCGCGCTCCCCCGCCGTGGCGGCGATCCCAGCCGCCAGGGCGCGGTACACGGCGCGTGCCGCGTCCGGATCGGACCGCAGCACCTCGTCGCGCACGACGACCAGATGGTTGGCCGGGATGGTCCCGTGCCTCTCGATCCAGGCGAGTCCGGCAGCCTTGGCGTCCTCGATCACGGGTACGAGTCCCCCGCCTTGGCCGCCGACCGCACGCAGGCCGAGCACGGCCGCCACCACGTCTCCGTCGCGCAGCAGGTCCGCGACCTCCGTAACCGTGGACCGCTCCACATACGCAGGCTCCTGATACTGCGCGACGTGCGGCTCCTCGGTGGTTACCCAGGTGATTTCTGAGGACTCGATCCCGTATTCCTCGCGCAGAATCCCGCGCACCCACAGGCCGGTGGTCTGGCTGTACGCGCGGACGCCCACCCGCTGCCCGACGAGTTGGCGCGGCGTCAGCTGCGGGCCGTCCGGCAGACGGGTCAGCGACTGGTGGTGCGTGCTGCCGATCTGGACCACCGGCAGCAGCGTGATCGGGACGCCGGCCTCGCGGGCCTGGAAGTACGTCGCGAACGCCATCTCGCAGACGTCGAACTCCAGGTTCCGGACCGTCCGGGCGAAGGCCGTGTGCAGTGGTGAGAGCTCGACGAACTCGACGTCCACACCCTCCACCGGAATCGTCCGGTCCTTGAGCGGCCGGGTGTGCGGGTAGTCCCCCAACACGACCGTCAGGGCGCTCATACATCCTCCCCATACATCAGCCGCCGGTAGGGAACACTCAGCACGTCGCGGGTGATCCGGATGTCGATCACGGTCGGCCGGGGGTCGCGCACGTACTCGGCCAGGGCGGCGCGCAGTTCGTCCGCCGTGCGCACCGTCGCCCCGCCGCCGCCGAGGGACACCGCGACCTGGCCGAGTTCCGGCGTCGGGATGACCGCCAGCTCCGGGTCCAGGCCCTTGGCCTTCGACTTGTGGTACTCGGCGCCAAGCGCTTCGTCGTTCATGACGGCGACCAGGATCGGGATCCGGTACCGGCAGGCCGTCTCGAACTCGGACAGGTGCATCAGGAAGCTGGCATCGCCCTCGACCACGAACCCGGGCTTTCCGCCGTTGGCCACGATCTGGCCGATCGCCAGCAGCGGGGCCTGGCCGATCGCCCCGAACATGCCGTAGTTGGACAGCACCTCGCGCGAGCGCTGGAAGAGCATGGTGCCGAAGTCCACCTGGTGGCCGCTGCCGAGCACCAGCCCCATCTCGCCCGGCAGTTCGGCGTCCAGGACCCGGATCGCCTCGCGCGGGTCGATCCGGCCCGGCTCGTTCGCATACTCGGCCGGGACCTGCAAGGGCTCTGCCAGCCGCCGATGCACCTCGTCGGTGTGGAAGCCGTCGAGGCGGACGGAGCGTTCCGCGAGAGCGTGATTCAGGGCTGTCAGAGCGCTGACTGCGTCGGCCTGGATGTAGCAGTCCGCTGCGGCACCATTGCCGAGCACCACGTGCGGGGAGACGTCGATCTGCACGTACTTCGCGTCCGGGTACAGATATCCGTGCTCGATGGTGTAGCTGTTCAGGCTGGCACCGACCCCGATCACGCAGTCGGCCTCCTGCAACAGCTCCATCGCCGTCTTGCTGCCGAACAGCCCGGACAGCCCGACGTGGAACTCGGTGCGGTCGCACAGCCAGTTCTTCGCCTGGAGGGTGGTGGCCAGCAGCGCGCCGGTGCGCTCCTGCAGGGCCAACAACAGCTCGCCGGCTTCTGCGCGGCGCGCCCCGCGCCCCGCGATCAGCACGACCCGCTTGCTCGCCCGGATGAGATCGCAGGCCGCTGCGATCCGGTCCGGGTCCGGCAGCAGCCGCGGGCCGCTGAGCAGCGCTGTCGACGGGACGTACTCGCTCGCGTCCTCGACCTCCCCCTGCTGGGTGTCGATGGGGGCGCTGAGCATCACCGGCCGAGATTCGGTGCGGGCCAGGTAGAACGCGCGCTGCACTGCCTCCTCGGCCTGGTCGGGCCGGGACAGGTGGACGAACTCGCACTCGATGGCGGCGGCGAACCGGCGCTGGTCGAGGTACTGCACCGCGCCCTGATCGCCCAACGGCGTCTCGCCGCAGAAGGCGACCAGCGGTGTACGCGCCCGGTTCGCCACGATCATCGAGGTCGCCAGCTGCGCGGTGCCGGGTCCGCTGGTGGCCGTGACGACCCCCGGCTGTCCGGTCGTGCGCGCCCAGCCGTCCGCCATGCCGAGGCCGGAACCCTCGTGGCGCACCTCGTACAGGCGGACGCCGCGCTGGGCCAGCGCGTTCATCCAGTACATGTTGGCGTCGCCCATCATGCCGAAGACGTCGGTCGTGCCCTCCCTGACGAACGCCTCGGCGAGCGCTTCATAGGCCTTCACTGTGCTGTTCCCTTCGCCTCGAGCGCGCGGCTTTTGAGCACGCCGTCCAGCCGCCCGAACACCCGCAGCGCGTTGCCGCCGTACACCGCCACGCGGTCGGCGTCGGTCAGGGTGCTGATGGAGTCCAGGAGGTACTTCGTGTCGTCGAACCGCCGCCCGGTCTCCGGGTCGACGCTGCGGACGGCGCCGATCATCTCCGAGGCGAACAGGACGTTCCGGGCGGGGATGACGTCCAGCAGCAGTTCCATGCCGCGCTGGTGGTACACGCAGGTGTCGAAGAAGACGTTGTCCAGCACCGCTTCCTCCAGCGGCGGGCGGCCCAGGTCCTGCATGACCCCGCGGTATCGGCCCCAGTGGTACGGGACCGCGCCGCCGCCGTGCGGGATGATGAACTTGAGACTCGGGAAGTCAGTGAACAGATCTGACTGGCACAGCTGCATGAATACGGCGGTGTCGCCGTTGAGATAGTGCGCACAGGTCCCTTGCAGGGCCGGGTTGCGCGACATCGCGACGTGGACCATCGCGGGGACGTCGAGGTCGACCATCCTCTCGTAGAGCGGGTAGTACACCCGGTCCGTGAGCGGCGGTGCCTGCCAAAATCCGTCCGAGGGGTCCGGATTGAGCAGACAGCCGACGAAGCCCAGCTCCTCGACGCAGCGTTCGAGTTCGGTGGCGCTGCGGAGTACCGACGAGGCCAGGGCGTCGCCCGGCGACTGAGGGAGCTGACACACTCCCACGAACCGGTCCGGGAACAGGCCGCACACCCGGGCGATCAGGTTGTTGCTGACCTGCGACCAGGCCAGGCTGGTGAACTCGTCGCCGTAGTGGTGGGCCATCTTCCCGGCGCCCGGGGAGAAGAGCGAGAGGTCCGTGCCGCGCTCCAGCTGCAGCTTGAGCTGGCCCTGCTCGATGGCGGCGGCGATCTCCTCGTCGGTGATGCGCAGCTCGTCGGGCGAGACCCGCGTGCGCGACTGCTCGAACTCACGGATCTGCTTCTCCCGCCACGCGCCCAGCGCGGGCGGGGCGGTGGTGAAGTGGCCGTGACTGTCGATGATCATCGGGTTTCCTTCCCGGCGCGTCCGGTCAGCGCCCTGCCCAGCTCAAGGGCCGGATACGACCGCACCGGCGCCGACATCAGGAAGCGGTAGCCGTCATCCAGCACCTGCTGGAGGTTCTCGGCCGTCACGTGCGGGTGGCCGACGGCGACGCCGCGCTCGCGGCAGACCTCGAGGATCCGGCGCTTGCACTCCAGCACCCGCGGATGCTCGTACTGGCGGGGCACGCCGAGTTCCTGGCTCAGGTCGCCCTCGCCGATCAGGATCAGGCCGATGCCCGGCACCTGGTCGAGGATGTCCGGCAGGTTCTCGATCCCGCGCTGGTCCTCGATCATGAGGGCCACCAGGATCTCGCCCTCCGGATCCAGCGGCCAGACGCCGCTGCGCGCGTAGTATTCGATATTTGACACGCCCCAGTAGCGGGTGGCCGCGTGCGGGCCGTCGCCGCGCAGTCCCGCCGGTTCATAGCGGGGGCTGTCGGGCAGGCTCGGGTAGCGGCAGGCCGCGACGGCGTTGTACGCCTCGTCCACCGTGGTGATGTGCGGCCAGACGATCCCGAACGCACCCAGGTCAAGGGCCTGTTTCGCCAGCCACTGCGCCTTCTCGGCGCCGTTCGCCGGGATGCGCACCAGCGGGGTGACCGTGGGCGCGAGGCTGTCGGCCTCGAAGATCTGCCGGCGGCTGAGCAGATACTGGAGGCTGTCTCTGAGCGCTGCGATGTCCCACGGCTTGTGTTCCATCTCGAAGACGATGCCGTCATAGGCCGTGCTGCTGAACTCGATCGCGGTCGCCGGGTCGGCCGAGGCGAAGGACGCGAAGACCTGCTGTCCGGCCTCCAGCGCGCCGATCACCTTGTTGAGCCTGGACGCTGTCACTGCGCACGCACCTCCTTCCGCAGCAGGCGCGACCACCAGGCGCGCAATCGGCTCAGCAGCCCAGCCGGACGTACCGGCGCGACCGACACGGTCGACACCGTCGACGCGGCCACCGCGACGGACACCTCGTCGGGTCCGGCGCAGCGCTGGACCAGCTGTGCGGCGAACTCCCTGGTCATCTTCGAGACCATGACTCCGGCCCCTGCCTCGATGAGCGAGACGAGCTTGCCGGTCAGGTTGATCTCGCCGGCCACGGTGACCCGCGAGTCATCGGGGCCGTCGCCCGGCACCACCCGGAAGGTGGCGTGCGCGTTGAAGCGGGTGGCCCCCTGCCCGTCCTTGCCGCGCGCGGACAGTCGGCCCTCGAGCTCGGATTCGGTCAGCTCCAGGTTGATGCGGGCCGCGAATCTGACCCGTACCGCCCCGAACTTCACGGCCAGACTCCCGTCGAAGGACCCGTCCTCATGGGCCTCGCCGAGTTCCGCGCCGGCGATGCAGGACACGACGTCCCCGGGGTTCGACACCACCTCCCAGACCCGTTCCGGCGCGGCCGGCACCGCGATTTCTTTACTAATAGATATCAATATATTGAACCTCACATCGCAGCGTCGTCGCTCTGCCGCCTGGTGGTCGGGCGAAGTGCTAGGCCGCGGCGGCGTCGGACGACTGCAACTCGGACTTGAACAGGCTCCACAGGTCGTTGTAGAGCTCGGCGAACTCGGGCGACTCGACCAGGGACTCGATGCTGCGGGGGCGCTCGAAGGGCACCGGGATGACGCGGCGGATCCGGCCCGGTCCGTCGGACATCACGATGACCTCGTCGGCGAGGTAGATCGCCTCGTTGAGGTCGTGCGTGACGAAGACGAGCGTGCCGCGCTGCCTGCTCCACAGGTCGAGCAGGTCCTGCTGGAGCTTGAGCCGGGTGATCGCGTCCAGCGGACCGAACGGCTCGTCCATCAGCACGATGGCGGGGTCGTAGATCAGCGCCCTGGCGATCGCGCACCGCTTCTGCATGCCGCCGGACAGCTCGCGCGGATAGTGCCGCTCGAATCCGGTGAGCCCGACCAGCCCGATCCAGTGGGCGATGCGCTCGTCGCGCTCCCCCTTCGGGACCTTGCGGAACTTCAGCGCCAGGCCGATGTTGCCCCGGACGCTCAGCCAGGGCAGCAGGTTGGCCTGCTGGGTCACGTACGCGGCGTCGGAGTTGATCGCGGTGACCAGTTCGCCGTCGAAGTAGACCTCGCCCTCGGTCGGGCTCAGCAGCCCGGCGGCGAGGTTGAGGATGGTGCTCTTGCCGCAGCCGCTCGGTCCGATCACGGCCACCACCTTGCCGCGGCCGATCCGGAAGGACACGTCCTCGATGGCCGGCCGGGGGCTGCCCGGGAACTCCAGGGTGACGTGCTCGAAGCGCAGGGCCTCCGGGTGGGGGTCGCGCTGGCTGATGGACATCGTCGTCTCCTCGACCGGCCTGCCGTCTTCGTCGTGCGCTGTCAGACCACGTGCTCGACAGCGATTGTCGGACAAGCGGTGAGGCGAAAGTAGCACCATGGAAACCGGGTGGCAAGAAGTCCGCAGGAAAGGTGGCCTATCCATCAATGAACAAGATCGCTACTTTATGAGATTGTTGGACAATGCCCCGCTCCAGCGGCCCATCTACGGTGAGTAGTCGAATCGGCACTCAGCGCGGCCCCGGTTCTGCGAGAATCGGTACAGCGGCCGGGCACGGGGAAATTCCGGCACTGCGATGCAGTCCGGCGGTATCTGCAGGCGGGGTGACGCCCCTCATTCGACAGCGGCACGAGCCGCGGGAAGATGGGAGATCGCGATGAACGCAGACGCTGAGACCGGGACCGGGAACCCGATGCAGACCCGGTCCCAGACCCAGCCCGGGCCGCAGGCCCAACCGCAGCAGTGGTACCAGCCGCGCGTAGAGCAGCAGGAACCCGAATGGCCGCAGAGCGCGCCGCTGTACACCGAGGAGCTGAACGCCTATCCGGCGACGTGGGCGCTGGCCGAGGGAGACGCGCCGACGCTGTACCGCACCCGCTCGCTGGCCGCCCCGGCCGGTGCGATCGACGACGGCGTGCTCGCGGAGCTCAACGCCGTACTCGCCCCGTTCCACTATTCGATCGCGCACGGCTCCACCGGACACGGCGACGACGACACGTTCGACGTCAGCGCGACGGCTGACGCCGCGTCGGATGCATGGCAGACGCTGGTGCGGCTCCGCTCGTTGCGCTCCACCGACGGCTCCGCGCTGAGCCCGGCCGCCTCCGCCGCGATCGACGGGCTCACGCTCCGGCGGCTTCACTTCGTCGGTCTGCCCGCAAAGGACGGGCACGCGGGCAGTGCGCGGGGAGCGGTCACCGTGCTCACGGAACCGCCCGCACGCAGTGCCCCGGCCCACGTCCCGGGCGGTCGCCGACCGGTCGTCGCGGTGATCGACTCCGGGGTCGGCCCCCACCCCTGGTTCGCCGACTCGGGCGAGGACCCCTTCTGGACCGACGCCAGGACGCTCGGCTGGACCGGCGGGCCGACCGGGCCGACCACCGATCAGGGCAGCGGCGACCTGACCCCCGCGGACCACACCCTCGACTCCCACGCCGGGCACGGCACGTTCATCACGGGGCTGATCCGCCAGCTCGCCCCGGACGCCCGGGTACTGTCGATGTACGCCATGACCGGTGACGGTGTGCTCGACGAGACAGTCGTGCTCCACGCCCTGGACTGGCTGCTCACCCGGGTACGCGGCGCGTCCGCCGATCCCGGTCACGCGAGGCCCGCCGATTTCGTCGACGCCCTCAACCTGTCCTTCGGCTACTACGAACAGCAGCCCGCCGACAACCGGTACACGGCACAGCTGCGGCAGTTGCTCGGCGAGCTGGGATCGCTCGGGGTGCAGGTTGTGGCCTCGGCGGGGAATCACGGCACGATGGACATGGTCTTCCCGGCCGCGCTCGCCGATCAGGACTACGTCGCCAGGCCCGAGGTCCCGCTGATCAGCGTCGGCGCGCTGAATCCGGACGGCTCGCACGCGAAGTACAGCAACTACGGCTCGTGGGTGCAGGTCTGGGCACCGGGGACGGCGGTCGTCAGCACCACCCCGCCGTTCGGCCCGACGCCGGGGCCGGTCATCTTGGACTACAACCCGGACGACCTGCTCGGCGGCTTCGCCGAGTGGGGCGGCACCTCCTTCGCGGCGGGGACGGTGTCCGGGTGGCTGGCGCGGGCACTGTCGGACGGCGCGATCGACGGCGCCCTGACCGACGTCTCACCTGCGGCGGCCTGCGCGCGGGCGAAGCAGGCGTACGAGGCGGCGAAAGCGAAGCACTTCGCAGCGGGACAGCCGTGACGGCTAACACCTCGGCGCCGTCGGGCGCCCGAGTACCGGACCGGGCACGGGCCCAGCGCGCCGAGCGCCTGGCCCGCTGCCTGGACCGGGCCCGCGACGGCGAGATCGCGGCGCTGGACGAGGTGGTGCGGGAACTCAACCCCCTGCTCTGGCATGTCGCCCGGGCGCAGGGGCTGGATCCGACCGAGGCCTACGACGTGGTCCAGACCACCTGGCTGGAGCTGCTGCGCCGGCTGGGCGAGATCCGCTCGTCGAACAGCCTGACCGCGTGGCTGGTCAGCACGACGAAGCGGGAGGCCTGGCGGGTCAACCGGCAGCGCCGCCGGGTCTCCGGGGACCCCGAGCTGGCCGAGGTGGCGGACGTCGCGCCCGAACTCGACGAGCAGCTCGTCACGAACGAGCGCGACCGTGCGCTGTGGACGCACTTCCGGCAGCTGTCCCAGCGCTGCCAGGAGCTGTTGCGCATCGTCGCCCTCGTGGACCGCCCCGACTACACCCTCGTGTCCGAGGCGCTCTCCATGCCGCACGGCAGCATCGGCCCGACCCGCGGCCGCTGCCTGGTGAAGCTGCGCGAACTGCTGCTCGCCGATCCGCTCTGGAGCCCCCGATGAGCGAGCCGACCGGCACCTGGCCGGACGAGCTCGACGAGGAGATCCTGGCCGGGCTGCGCAGGCTGCACACCGGCCTGGACGCGCCGCCGCCCGGGATGGCCGAGCAGATGCTGTTCTCGATGGCCGTCGCCGAGCTCGACGCCGAGGTGGCCCGCCTGCAGGAGGACCAGCTGGTCGGCTCCGGCGCGCGCGCCACCGAACGCACTCGCACGATCAGCTTCGACGCGGCCAGCCTGACCATCATGGTGACGGTGGTCGAGCTGCCCGACGGCCGGGTGCGTCTGGACGGCTGGCTCGCCCCGCCGGCCCCGCTGCGGGTGGAGCTGCGGCTGCCGGAGGCCACCCGGCGGTCCTCGATCGTCGCCGCGGCCGACGAGGCCGGACGCTTCGTGTTCCCGAGCGTGCCGTACGGGCTGATGTGGCTGGTGGTGCATCGCGACGGATCGACGGTCATCACCCCGTCCGTGATGCTGTGACGGCCCCGGCGGCGCTGCAGCGCGCTGCACAGCTGCACGCCGCCGGGATCGCTGCCAACTCCGACATGCATCCGGCGCTCGCGGCGCGCCGGCTGCGTGCGGCGCTGCGGGTTCTGGGCGATCCGGCCCGGGGCGACGAGGCCACGCAGGCGCTGCGCGGGCGGATGCTGGTCAGCCTGGCGCTGGCCGAATCAGAGCAGGGACACACCGAGGCCGGGCTGCGGCTGCTCGCCGAGGCCGGGGAGCTGCTGCCGGCCGATCAGCAGGGAGTGCTGCGCGGGCAGCGCGGGATGCTGCTGCGGCGCACCGGGCGCGACGATCTGGCGCTGATCGAGTACGTCGCCGCCCTCGATCTGCTCGACGAGCAGGCCGAGCCGGAGGAGGTCGCCAGAGTCCTGCTGAACCGCGCGGTGCTGCACATGGCCGCGGTGCGAACGGCGCAGGCCCGCGCCGACCTGCGGCAGTGCCAGCGGCTGGCGACGGCGCATCAGTTCGGTTGGCTGGCCGCGAAGGCCGAGCACAACCTCGGATACCTCGACTACCTCGGCGGCGACATTCCGGCGGCGCTGCGCCGGTACGCCGCCACCGCCCGCCAGTACGCCGAGCTCGTGCCCGGCATGCTCCCGGTGCTGTCCCTGGACCGGGCCCGCGCGCTGCTGGCCGCCGGACTGTTCACCGAGGCCGACCGGGAACTGGCCCAGGCGCTCGACCAGCTGGGCCGGCAGCGGGCCGGCCAGGATCACGCGGAGACGCACCTGGCGCGAGCCGAGGCGGCGCTGCTCGCCGGACGACCGGCCGCGGCCCGCCGGTTCGCCGAGCGGGCGCACGAGCTGTTCCGGCGGCGGGACAATCCGCGCTGGGCGGCCCGCGCCCGGCTGCTCGCGGTGCGCGCCGACTACGCCGCCGGAGGCGCCCGGGCGGAGGCGGTCGCGCCGCGGGCCGCCGAGTTGCGCACGACACTGCGCGCGCTCCAGCTGTCCGAGGACGCGAGGGTCGCCGGGCTGTACGCGGCACGGGCCTTGGCCGCCCGGGGCGAGGTCGAGCAGGCCGTCCGCGAGACAGAGGCCTGCGCCGCCCGTCCCGCCGACCGGCTCGACACCCGGCTGCTGTGGCGGCTCGCCGCCGCCGAGGTCGCCACCGCGTCGGGCCGTCCCGCAGAAGCGTCGCGCCATCTGACCGCGGGGCTCGCCGCGCTGCGCCGGGCCCGCGGGCAGTTCGGCAACCTCGACCTGCAGACCGGCGCCGCCGTGCACGGACGGGACCTGGCCGGCGCCGGGCTTCGCGCCGCGCTCGCACACGGCGAGGTGTCGGAGATCTTCCGGTGGGCCGAGCTGGCCCGCGCCCAGGCCCTGCTGATGCCGCCGGTGCGCCCGTCGCAGGACCCGGATGCCGCGGCCGCGCTGGAAGAGCTGCGGGGCGTGCGTACCGCGCTGGGGCGGGCGGAGCTCGCCGGGGCAGGACCGCTGCTCAAGGCCCTGCGCGCCCGCAGCGAGGAACTGGAGCGGACCATCCGCGAGCACGCGTGGTTCGCGGCAGGACCGGGCACGGCGGCCCGCCCGGTCACCCTGGCCCGGGTGCACGCAGAGCTCGGCGAGGCCGCGATGGTGGTCTACCTGCGCGACGGACGGGCGTTGCGGGCGCTCGTCATCGTGGGCGAGCGGGCCCGGCTGGTGCCGCTCGGCCGGTTCGCCGCGGCCGAGGAGGCGCTGCTGCGGCTGCGCGCCGACCTCGACGCACAGGCCGGGCACGCCATGCCGGAGCGCCTCGCACGCGCCGTGCACGCGGCCACCCGGCACGACGCGGCCCTGCTCGGCGCGGCGCTCCTGGATCCGCTGCTGCCGCTGGTCGGCGAGCGCGACCTGGTCGTGGTCCCCACCGGATCCCTGATCACCGTGCCGTGGGCGATGATCCCGGGGGCCGAGGGTCGGGCGGTGACCGTCGCGCCGTCGGCGAGCAGTTGGCGGGCCGCCCGCACCCGGATGCTGGGCCGGCCCGACGGGACCACGCGCGCGCTGCTGGTCGCGGGTCCGGGCAACGAGCGCGGCGTGCCCGAGGTGCGTGAGATCGCTGCGATGCCGGGTGTCGCCACAGTGCTGACCGGGGCGGACGCGACCGCGGCGGCGACGCTGGCCGCGCTGCCCGGGGCCGATCTGGCCCACCTCGCCGCGCACGGTCACCATCAGACCGACAACGCGCTCTTCTCCGGGCTGGAGCTGAGCGGTGGCCCGTTGATGGGGTACGACCTGCACCTGCTCGCGCGCACCCCGCCGATGGTCGTGCTCTCCTCCTGCGACCTGGGCCTGCACGACGTGCGCCCCGGCGACGAGTCGCTGGGCATGGCCAGCGCCCTGCTGAGCACCGGGACCAGCACGGTGGTGGCCAGCGTCTGCCGGGTCGCCGACGACACCGCGATGACCGTGATGACCGCGTACCACCGGGCGCTGAACTCGGGACGCCCGCCAGCGGCAGCCCTCGCCGAGGCGGCGGATTCCAAGCAGCACTCCGGCTTCGTCTGCTTCGGCGCGGGCTGAAAGGCCGGGACCACACCGCCGGAGAAACAACCACCGCCGCGATGTATCCGGCACGCCCGTCGCACCACTAGCCGTACGACACACCGCAGAAAATCAAGGGGAGGGCGGTACCGATGACCGGTATCGACTGGCGGATCAGGGTTTTCGTCGCCGGGGTGGTCCTGTTCGTACTGAGCGGGATACTGCCGTGGCTCAAGGGCGTCGGCTGGGTGGGCGCGGCGCTGCTCATCCTCGCCGCGCTGGTCGGCTGGCTCGCGCCGCGGCGCAGAGGGGCCGCGGCCCGGGCCGGCGGCGGGCCCGCCCCGGCTCGGCGCCCGAAGCGCGCCGGGCCGGCGGCCGAGCCCCGTCAGGTCAATATCCTGATGCTCGGGTTCAGCGGCTCGGGCAAGACGCTCATGCTGGCCGGGCTGTTCAGCCGGTTCCGCTTCGGCGGCTCCTCCGGGATCACCATGTACACGGACAACGACTCGGAGCGGGAGCTGGAGCAGCTCGTCGGCCGGATCCAGGACACCGAGGACGACTTCCTGCCCGAGGCCACCCAGCAGGGCGACCCGCGCACCTGGAGCTTCGGCATCCGGGTCGACCTGGCGCACGGGAAGCGGGCCGACGCCTTCACCGTGAACTACCTCGACTACGCGGGCGAGTACGCCGCGGCGCTGGCTGGAGCGGACGGCGAGGTCAACGAGGCCTTCCTGGCCGCGCTCAAGGACACCGACATCCTGATGGGCGTGCTGGACGGCGAGGAGGTGCGCAGCGTGCTGCTCGACCGCGGCCGCAGGCAGAGCCTGATCCGGATCGAGCGGCTGCTGCGGCTGCTGGTGCGCACCGACCAGCGGTGCGTGCACCTGGTGATCTCCAAGTGGGACGCGCTGGTCGACCGGGACGGCCGGCAGCTCGGCCTGGACGAGGTCGTCTCCCGGCTGGAGCAGGTGTCGGCCAACTTCCGGGACTTCCGGCTCAACCCGCGGTTCAACACGGTCCGCATCATCCCGGTCTCCACCTTCGGCCGCGGCTTCGCGAAGCAGGGCGAGGACGGGCGCCTGGTCAAGCAGCCCGGGGCGCAGTGGAATCCGACGAACGTGGACTTCCCGTTCTACTGCGCGATCCCCGACATCCTGACCGGGGACGTCGCGCTGATGTCCGCGAACGCCGCCGACCGGGACAACCGCACCGCCCTGTCGAAAGAGCGGCTGGCCCGGATGACCCTCGCCGTGTTCGAGCTCGCCGACATCGTGCTGAAGGTCACCACGCACGGCCTGCTGGTGACGGTGCCGTTCAGCGCGATCATCGAGCAGGTCCGCAAGTCGCTGCCGCGCTGGCTGAACCGGGGCGGCAGCGAGCGCTTCGACGGCAACGCGGCGCTGGCCAGGGTGCTCGAGCAGTGCTACGCGAAGACGACCGCGTTCAACGAGCAGTGGTACGTGCACCCGGCCGTCGACCGGAGCCGGTGATGAGGCGCACGGGAGCCGAGGACGAAGGGGCCGGCCGCAGATGACTGAGAACGCCTGGCCGTTCTTGATCGGCCGCAGCAGGAACGCGGGCTACCGCGTCGTGGTCGTCCCCGACTTCATGGCGGACACTGCCTCGACGAACGCGCTCAGCGGCGCGACCGGCGCGGTGAACCTGCCCGCCGACGCCGCCTGCGTGCGCGAGTTGCTCGGCCTGGCGGTGGGCCCGGTCAGCGTCGTGTACCGGAACTTGAACCCGCGCGGCGCCGACTTCGGAATGAGCGGGCAGGGCGCACTGACCGATGGATTCGGCCGCATGATCCGGGTGACCGAGGGCTTGGTCGTGCGCCGGGCGACCGGGGACGGCGCGCCGCTGGAGATCGGCCCGGCAGACCTCGAACGCGCTCACGCCGAGGTGGCGGGCGCCTATCGGGAGTTCTGGGAGCAGGATCAGGCGTACGTCCGCCGGACCTCGATCGCCTACCCGCTCGCCGGTGGGGCGGACCGTGCGACGCCGCCGGTGCACTTGGTCAGCGCCGCGCCCTGGAGTCGCGAACCGGTATCCGCCGGCCCGCCGACCAGGTACTCCCCCAGGGACAGCAGCGCTGATGAACTGTCAGCTCCGCATCCCGCAGAGCGCCGGATCAGCCGGAGGACCGCAGCCGTCATCGTCGCCGTCGGGCTCGCGCTGATCGCCGCAGTGGTCGCCTACGACCTGCGCGGAAAGCCCACCTCACCGGTCGCCTCGGTACTCGGCAAGTTCTGCAGCGCACTGACGGCCGGGCGCCCCGACACGGCGTACGGCTACACGGACGCCCAGTTTCACCTCACCGTCACCTCGGACGTCTTCACTCAGGAGGTGCTGTCCGGCGCAGCGAAAGCGAGCCGGTGCACTTACACGGTCGACCCCTCGAAGGCGGCTACCGCGAACGGGACCGTCACCGTCACCACAGGTGTCGCGACACCTACGGCCTGGAGCGTCACCCTCACTCAGGAGCAGGATGCGTCATGGTTGATCAGCACACTGACCGTGCCGGTGACCAACTAGCGCCCGCTTCTCCGTCTGCGTTCCCGCAGTCGCTCAGCCGAGCCGGTCGGCGAGCCCGGTGAGCGTCAGGCCGAGAGGAAGGTCGAGGCGGACGGACGCGTGCACGTCACCACGCGTGGGCCCCTGGTTGACGATGGCGACCGGCTTGCCGCTCTTGGCGGCGTGGCGTACAAAGCGCAGCCCTGACATCACGGTCAGGGAGGAGCCGAGCACCAGCAGGGCGCGCGCCTCGTCGACGTGGCCGTAACACTGCTGCACGCGCGGCTTGGGCACGTTCTCGCCGAAGAACACTACGTCCGGCTTCAGCACTCCGGTGCCGCACGCGTCGCAGCCGACGGTACGGAAGTCCGCCACGAGCTCGTCGGCGAGTTCGACGTCGCCGTCGGGGTTGATCCGGGTACTCGCGTCCTGGAAGCCGGGGTTCGCGGCCCGCAGCCGCAGGTCCAGCTCCTCCCGTGTGCTGCCCCGCCCGCAGTCCAGGCACAGGACGCGGTCCAGGCTGCCGTGCAGCTCCACCGCGTCGGGGCTGCCGGCGGCCTGGTGCAGTCCGTCGACGTTCTGCGTGATGACGGCCGACACGTGGCCCGTCGCGGACAGCGCCGCCACCGCCCGGTGCCCGGCGTTGGGCTGGGCGCGGGCGATGGTCCGCCAGCCGAGGTGGCTGCGGGCCCAGTAGCGGCGGCGGCTGTCCGCGCTGTTGGCGAACTCCTGGTAGGTCATCGGCGTGTGCCGGCGCAGGCTGCCGGTTGCCCCGCGGTAGTCGGGGATCCCCGACTCGGTGGACAGCCCGGCGCCGCTCAGCACGGCAACCCGGCCGGCCGCGAGCAGGCGCTCGAGGTCGTCCAGGCTGCCGGCCTGCGGGGACGGGACGTCGGCGGCGGTCCGGTCGAGTAAGGGCTGCGTCCGCATGAACGCAGCCTACGCCGCCGTGATCCGCCCGGACGGTCCAGAGTCGGGCCCGCCCACTGGGCCGCGCGGCCCGAGGTGCTTAGCGTGGGGGGAGCGCGGGCGCCGGGCCCGCGGCGCGCCCGTCAGGAGGACACGTACATGAGTGGACACGTTTACCGGGTGACCGAGATCGTCGGCTCCTCGTCGGAGGGGGTCGACGCCGCGGTCCGCACGGCGGTGGCGCGGGCCGCCGAGTCCCTGCGCGGCCTGGACTGGTTCGAGGTGACCGAGGTCCGGGGCCGCATCGAGGACGGGCGGGTCGCCGAGTACCAGGTCGGGCTGAAGGTCGGCTTCCGACTGGACGAGACCTCGTAGAGCAGACGCCTCATCGCACTGACTCCTCACTGCGTGGATATGTCTTCGTGACGCGGACTGTCTGCGTGGCGCGGACACTGCCGCTGTTCACGCGGCGGTGCCGCGCCGCAGGCGCACCAGCTGACCGGCCGTCAGGGCGAGCGCGACCAGCGAGATCCCGACCACGACGCCGATCGCGGTGGTCATCCCGGGCAGCAGCCGGTGGTGCACGTCGGCCGAGCCGGAGCTGCTCAGGATGGCGCTGACCACGGCGAGCACGATCGCGCCGCCGACCTGCAGGCTGGTGTTGAGCAGCCCGGAGGCCAGGCCCTGCTCGTGGTCGGCGACGCCCTGGGTGGCCTGGGCGTTGACCGCCGGGAAGCAGAGCGCGAAGCCGACGCCGAGCAGCAGCATCGTGGGCAGCATGAACGCGGCGTACGACATCGACGGCTCGGTGCGCAGGAACAGCGCGTACGCGGCCATCAGCGCCAGCAGTCCGAAGAAGATCAGCCAGGTGGTGTGCACGCGGTCCAGCACGGCCTCCATCCGGGTCGAGCTGAGCACCACGATCAGTCCGGTGGGCAGGAAGGCCATCGCCATGGACAGCGGGGACCAGCCGAGCGAGTTCTGCACGTACAGCGTGACGATGAACTGGAAGGCCGCGTAGCCGCCGAACATGGCCGCCGCCGAGACGTTGGCGTGCACGAGGGAGCGTGAGCGCAGGATGCCGAGGCGCACCAGCGGTCGCGGGTGGCGCAGCTCTACCAGCACGAAGCCGGCCATCAGGACCGCGCTCAGCGCGAGCAGGCCGATGGTGACCGGGCTGCCCCAGCCGCGGTTGGGCGCGTCCACGACCGCGTAGACGAGCACGAGCAGGGCCGCAGTGCTGCTCAGCGCGCCGGGCAGGTCGAAGTGGTGCAGGCGCACGCGCTCAGTCGCGACGCGCGGGATCACCCTCCAGCCGACCAGCACGAGGGCGATCGCGACGGGGCCGGGGACCAGGAAGGTCACCCGCCAGCCCACCTCGGTCAGCAGCCCGCCGATGACCAGGCCCAGTGAGAAGCCGCTGGCCCCGCAGACCGTGTAGATGCTCAGCGCGCGGTTGCGCGCGGGACCTTCGGCGAAGGTCGTGGTGATGATGGACAGGCCCGCCGGGACCGTGAACGCGGCCGAGGCGCCCTTGACGAAGCGCAGCGCGATCAGCGCGAGGTCGTTGCTGAGCAGGGCGCTGACGACGGAGGCGGCGCCGAACACGGCCACGGCGACGAGGAAGACCCGGCGTCGGCCGAGCAGGTCGCTGGCCCGTCCGCCGAGTAGCAGCAGGCTGCCGTAGCCGAGGATGTAGCCGGACACGATCCACTGCAGCGAGCCGGCGTCCAGGTGCAGGTCGGCGCCGATGGACGGCAGTGCCACGCCGACCATGGACAGGTCGAGGCCGTCGAGGAACAGTGCGCCGCAGAGCACGACCAGCAGCAGCCAGATCGCCGGACTCCAGTTCGTGTTGCGCACTGTGCTGGAAGAAGCTGCCGTGGAGGCCGCGGCGGTGGGCGACGCGCCGGGCGTGGGTGTGAGGACAGATGCGGGGACGGGGGCTTCCGTCTCGGACAAAGTCATGGGAGCAATCATATGCATGTGCATTGAATGCGCAAACATAATTTGCAGTTGCATTTAATGCAGACGCGTGACTATACTCGCGAGGTGACCCAGTGGAGCGAAGACGACGAACTGGCGACCGAATGGCACGACCTGATGGGCCGTTACCATCGGATCACCTGCGCACTCGACCGTTCCCTGACGGCCAGGCACGGCCTGTCCGGCAGCGACTTCGAGGTGCTCCAGCAGCTCTACACGGCCGGCTCGGAATGCGGTGCGCAGGTACGGATGAGCGAACTCGGCGAGCGGGTCCATCTCAGCCAGAGCGCCTTCTCCCGGCTGATCAGCCGCCTCGAGCAGTCCGGACTCGTCGAACGCACCACCTGCGCTGACGACCGGCGCTCCGCGTGGACCCGCATCACCGAGGCGGGCGTGCAGCGGTACCTGGAGGCCAAGCCGACGCAGCGGGAGATCCTGCGCGGGCAGGGCGCGGAAGACCCCACCCTCGACCACTCTTCGAGCACTACCGCGAGCTGAGCCGCTGTCAGACGCAGCCCAGCTCGCGCGCTAGCACTGCGGCGCTAGCGTCCGGAGAGTTGCTCGACGAGCTTGAGCAGCGCCGAGTGGTCCAGCCCGCCGTGGCCCTGGGCGTTCAGCGAGGCGACGAGTTGCGCGACGGCTGAGCCGAGCGGGATGACCACCCCGGCCTCGCGGGCCGCCGCCGTCACGATGCCCAGGTCCTTGTGATGCAGTTCGATGCGGAATCCGGGCTTGAAGTCGCGCGCCAGCATCGACGCGCCCTTACGCTCCAGGACCGTGCTGCCGGCCAGTCCCCCGCCGAGCACTTCGAGCGCGGCGGCGGTGTCGACCCCGTGGGCCTCCAGGAAGACGACCGCCTCGGCGAGCAGCTCGATGATCCCGGCGACCATGAGCTGGTTGGCCGCCTTCACGGTCTGCCCGGAACCGGCCGGTCCGACGTGCACGATCGTGCGGCCGACCGCCTCGAACAGCGGCTTTGCGGCATCGAAGTCCGCCGCCTCACCGCCGACCATGATCGACAGGCTCGCCTCGATCGCGCCGCGCTCCCCGCCGGACACGGGCGCGTCCAACACCCGCAGTCCGTGCTGTCCGCCCTCAACAGACAGCGTGACGGAAACGTCTGGTCTGATCGTAGAGAAGTCGACGACGAGCGTGCCCGGTCGCGCATGCCGGAAGACCCCGTCCGGACCGGCCAGCACCGTACGCACGTCGGGCGAGTCGGGAAGCATGGTGGCCACGAAATCGGCGTCCGCGATGGCCTCGGCGATGCTGGCCGCGCCACGTCCGCCGCGCGCGACGAGTTGGTCCGTCTTGTGCGGGCTGCGGTTGTAGCCGACGACGTCGAAGCCCGCCTGCACGAGGTTGGCGGCCATCGGGCTGCCCATGATGCCCAGGCCGACGAAGGCGACGGTGGTCACGCGCTCGGCTCCTTGGCCGGGCGAGCCGCCTTCCAGGGGTCGAGCATCCCCTGCCCGCGGAGGCGTTCGAGGCTCAGCTCGGTCGTGTCGGTCGGCTTGTACTCCAGCCCGATCCAGCCGAGGTAGCCGTGCCGTCGCAGGGTCTCGAACAGGTGCCCGAAATCGAGCGTGCCGCTGCCGGGCTCGCCGCGGCCGGGGTAGTCCGCGATCTGGACGTGCGCGATCTTCGCGGCGTGGGCGGCGATCGCGGCGTCGAGGTCGTCGCCGTTGGCGGCCAGATGGTAGAGGTCGCACAGGAAGCCGACGTTGGCGGCGCCGGCCGCCCGCGCGCGGTCCACGACCGCGACGGCCCGGTCGGCGGTGCGCAGCGGATAGGGCTTCGGGCCGCTGACCGCCTCGATCAGCACAGTCGCGCCGAACCGGCCGACCCGCTCGGCGGCGTACACCAGGTTCGCCAGCGCGGTCTCGTCCTGCTCCTCGGGTGAGACCCCTGCGACGCGGTTGCCGTACAGGGCGTTGAACACCCGCACGCCGAGGCGCTCGCCGAGCACGGCCGCCACCTGGACGCTCTGCCGGAACTGCGCCGCGCGGGCCGGAATCGAGAGCATGCCGCAGTCCGGTCCGGCGAGGTCCCCGGCGTAGAAGTTCAGGCCGACCAGCCAGACCCCGGCGTCCTCGACCGCCGAGGCGAACCGGTCCACGTCGCGGTTGATCGGGTCCGCCTCGGCGAAGGGCCACCAGAACTCGATCTCGTCGAACCCGGCCGCTCTGGCCACAGCCGGCCGGCTCAGCAGCGGCAGTTCGCTGAACAGCAGCGAGCAGTTCGCGAGGTACTTCCACGGCTGGTTCGAATCCACGGGCATCCTGCCTTCCGGTATCTCAACAGTGGGGTGGGCCGGTCGGGCTATCCGGCCGCCTGCCCGACGTACAGCGCGCGCAGCCGCGGATCGAGCCGGATCGCCTCCGGGGCGCCGGTCAGCGCAACCGCCCCCTTCTCCAGCACCGCGACGTGGTCGGCCAGGGCGAGTCCGCGCTCGACGTTCTGCTCGATGACGATCATCGAGACCCCGTCCTCGTTGATGGACCGCAGCGCCTCGTAGAGCCGGTCCACGGTGATCGGCGCGAGGCCGAGCGAGATCTCGTCGAAGATCACCAGCGCGGGCTTCGACATCAGGGCGCGTCCGATCGCCAGCATCTGCTGCTGGCCGCCGGAGAGCCCCGCGCCGGAGTTGCGCTTCTTCTCCTCGAGGCCGGGGAACAGCTCGTACACCTGCGCCAACCGGGCCGAGGACTCCTTGGCCGCGACGCCACGACCGCCGAGCAGCAGGTTCTCCTCGACCGTGAGGTCGGCGAAGATCCGGCGGCCCTCCATGCAGTGCGCGATGCCGAGCCGGACCAGTTCGTGGGTGGGCCGCCCGTCGACGCGCTCGCCGCGGAACCAGATCTCGCCGCCGGACACCGGCAGCGCGCCGCTCAGCGACCGCGCGACGGTGGTCTTGCCCGCGCCGTTGGCGCCGAGCAGGGTGAGGATCTCGCCCTCGGCAACCGACAGCGACACCTCGTGCAGCGCGCGGTGTTGTCCGTATTGAGCGGACACTCCTCGGGCTTCAAGCAGCGCGGTCCCACCGCTGCGGACACGCGCCGGACGTGCCACCGGCGTCCCGTCGGTGGTCCCGAGGTAGACCTCTGCGACGCGCGCATCGCCCAGCGCCTCGTCGGGCGTGCCTTCGAGCAGCAGCTCGCCGCGGTTGAGCACGACCAGGCGGTCGCAGCAGCGGCGGATCAGGTCGAGTACGTGCTCGACGATGACGATCGCGTCGATCTCGGCGCGCAGCGCCAGGATCACCTCGATCAGCTCGTTGAGCTCCGTCTCGACCAGTCCGGCGCCGATCTCGTCGAGCAGCAGCACCCGGGGGCGCAGCGCCAGGGCGCGGGCCAGTTCGAGCCGCTTGAGGCGCAGCAGCCCGAGCTCCGCGGCCGGAGTGTCCGCGAACTCGGCCAGGCCGCAGCGTTCGAGGATCGCCAGGCAGTCGGCGATCGCTTCGCTTTTCCGCGAGTGCCGCCGGAAGCGGTGCGCGACCAGCAGGTTGTCCAGGACGGTGAGCTGCTCGAACGGACGCGGGACCTGGTGCGTGCGGCCGATCCCCTGGTGGGCACGCGCCCTGACGCCGAGATGGGAGACGTCCGCGCCGAGGTAGTGGACCTTGCCCGTGCCGCTGATCGCGCCGGAGAGCAGCCCGATCAGCGTGCTCTTGCCCGCGCCGTTCGGGCCGACGATGCCGAGGACCTCACCGGAACGCAGCTCGAGTGTCACGCCGTCCACGGCCGGTACGCCGCCGTAGCTCTTGCCGACGTCGATGACAGACAGCAGCTGTCCGTCCGGCGCGACGGGCTTGCCGCCGGGCCGTTCGACGGGTGTCGCGGGCGATGGGATCAGGGCCGGCGGCCTGACAACTGTGCCCGTACCCGCGCCGAACCGGCGCGAGACGAGCGCGGCGAGCGTACCCCAGACGCCGGCCGGAGCCAGCCTGATGACCAGGATCAGGATCACCCCGGCGATCACCAGGTGCAGCTGCGGATACGCGGACAGCGCCTCACTCAACCCGACCGAGATGCCGGAGCCGAAGACCGGGCCCAGCACCGTTCCCGCGCCGCCGATGATCGCCGCGTTGACGGCGGAGATCGACCAGTTCAGGTCGAACGCGCCGACCGGCTCGACGTAACCGACCCGGACCGCCTCGATCCCGCCGATCAGGCCCATGATCACCGCGCCGCCGACGAAGCCCGCCAGCTTCACCCGGAATCCGGGCACGCCCATCCGGGCCGCCACGTCCTCGTCGTCGCGGATCGCCCGCAGCCCGAGGCCCAGCTTGCTGCGTCCGGTCAGCCAGTTGGCCGCCAGCGCGATGACCGCGACGAGCAGCGCGAGCCGGTAGATCTCGGAGTCGCTCGGCGCGGTCCCGCCGAGCATCACGCCCTGGTTGCCGCCCAGGGCGTTGTTCTGCGACATGAACAGCGCGAGCGCCTCGGCGAGCACCAGCGACGCGATGGTGAAGTACAGCCCGCGGAAGCGGAACATCGGGACCGAGACGAGGACGGCGAACAGTCCCGCGGTCGTGCCCGCGATCAGGAGGCAGGGCAGCAGGCCGAGTCCGGCCGCCGCGCTGAGCTTCGCCGCGGCGTACGCGCCGACGCCGACGAAGGCGTTCACGGCGAGGGAGACCACGCCGCCGTACCCGGCCAGGATCGACCAGGCGAGCGCGAGCGCCGCGAGTTGCAGCATCTCGTAACCGACCAGCTGGGCGTAGTCGCTGCCCCAACTCGGCAGGGTGCCGAGCAGAGCCAGGGCCGCGAGCGCGGCCGCGCCGCCGACCAGTGCACGGCGCGTCGTCACGCGAACCTCCCGCGCCCGAACAGTCCCTGCGGGCGGAGCGTCAACACGATCAGGAACACCACCAGTCCGATGAAGTCCCGGTAGCCGTCGCCGACGAAGGCCGCGCCGACGCTCTCCACGACGCCGAGCACGAGCGCGCCGACGAAGGTGCCGCGCACCGAGCCGAGCCCGCCGAGCACCACCACGGCGAAGCCGCTGAGCAGGTAGTTCAGGCCCGAGGTCGGGGTGAAGTCGAAGGTGGTGCCGACCAGGACGCCGCCGACGCCCGCGCAGGCCGCCGCGATGGCGAAGACGAACAGGTTGATCCGACGCACGTCCACGCCGAGCGCGGCGGCGGCGTCGCGGTCCTCGGAGCTGGCCCGCACCTCGCGCCCGAAGCCGGTGCGGCGCAGCAGCAGGTCGATCCCGCCGCACAGCACGACCGCGACGCCGAAGGAGACCAGGTACATCACGGGCAGCCGGAAGCCGGCCAGGTGGACCGAGCTGGACGAGTACGAGGACTGCAGGCTCTGGGTGTCGCCGGAGAAGACCAGGATGAACAGGCTCTGCCCGATGATGGACAGCCCGAAGGTGGTCAGCAGGGTCGGCTCCGGGCCGCGGCCCATCACCGGTTCGAGCAGGAAGCGGAAGATCGGCAGCGAGACCAGGAACAGCGCCGGGGCGACCAGCAGGATGGAGAGCAGCGGGTCGAGCCCGAAGGTACGCGTGAGCTCCAGGGACAGATAGGCGCCGAGCACCAGGATCTCGCCGTGCACCAGGTTGATCAGCCGCATCACGCCGAAGACCAGCGACAGGCCAAGCGCGGTGACCGCGAACAGGCCGCCGAGCAGGATCCCGGACAGCAGGGAATTGAGAAAGATGTGCAGGCTGGGGACCGTCATCGCCGCGGCTCCGGAGGCTGCGTCGATCGACGCCCTGCCATCACGTTCACCATGCGGAGTGGCCCGCGTCGGCGGCGACCACGGCGCCGGTCATGAACGAGGCGTCGTCGCTGGCCAGGAAGGCGATCACCGCGGCGATCTCCTCGGGCCGCGCGTACCGGGGCAGCATCTGGCGGCCGGTCAGCTTGCGCGACGCGGCCTCCTTGTCCTCGAAGCTGGCCAGGTGGACCCGGGCCATGTCGGTGTCCACGCCCCCGGGACAGACGGCGTTGCACCGGATGTGCGGCGCGAACTCGGCCGCCGCCGAGCGGGTGAGCCCGACGACGGCCGACTTGGACGGGCAGTAGGCCGAGACGTTCGGCAGCGCGACCAGCGCGCCGACCGAGGCGACGTTGACGATCGACCCGCCGCCGGCCCGGCGCATCGCCGGGACGGCGGCCTGGATGGCCAGCAGGTGCGAGTAGCAGTTGACGTGCATGAGCCGGTCGAAGTCGGCCAGCGTGGTGTCCTCTAGGGACTTGAGCACCAGCGCGCCGACGTTGTTGACCAGCACGTCCACCCGGCCGAACTCCCGCTCGGCCAGCGCGGTCAGCTCGCGGCTGACCGCGGCGTCGACGATGTCCCCGACGCTGGTGACGACCTCGGTGCCGGCGGCGCGCAGCTTCGCGGCGAGCGCGTCGAGCGGCTCCTGCTGCAGGTCTGTCAGTCCGAGCCGGGCGCCCTCGGCGGCCAGCCGCTCCGCCACGGCGCGCCCGACGCCGCTCGCCGCCCCGGTGACCAGCGCGGTCTTCCCGTCCAGTCGTGGATTCATGCCAGGCTCACATCCTGTTCCTTCATTTATCTATGGCCTTGCCCGTGCAGGTGCGTACTTACGGATCGGGCGTTGGAGACACCGCGTCGGGGACGCTGCGTTGGGGACACGGGTCGGGCAAGCGCCTACGGCATCGGGAAGAGCACCTTGGCAGTGGCCCGGTCCGCCGGGGCGATGACCACGTTCTTGCCGTCCTGCCACTGTTCCTCGACCATCGGCAGGGTGCTGGTGTGGTCCGCGCCGAACTTGATCGGCCCGACCACGTAGGTCTTGTCGGTCAGCCCTATCTGCTTGTTGATCGCGGTCTTGTCCAGCGTCCCGGCCCGGCCGATCGCGTCGAGCAGCACCTGGGCCGCCGTGTCGGTGTCCGCGATGTGCTGGGAGAAGGTCTGCCCTGTCTCCTTCTCGAACTCGGTGCGCAGCGCTGCCGCGCCCGGGTACGGGAAGGACGGGTCCCAGTAGCCGCCGACCCAGACCCCGTTGGCCAGGGTGCCGAGCGCGGTCGCGAAGGCCTGCGGCTCGCCGCCCTCCTCGATGACCAGGATCTTCGGGTTGTAGTCGGCCGCCGCCATCTGCTTGCGCAGGGTGATGGCCGCGGGCGGCGGGAACACCGTGAGCAGCATGTCCGCGCCGGAGGCCTTGGCGGCCTCGATCGCCGAGGTGAAGTCCGAGGTGGTCGGCGAAAGCGCGGTGTTGTACGTGACGGTCCACCCGTGCTTCTTGGCCCAGGCCGGCCACTCGGTGTTGCCGATCACGGTCTCGTTGAGGCCGTTCGAGTGGATGATCGCGACCTTCTTGTTCGTGGCCAGGCCGAGTTCGTCCACGGTGTTGAACGGGGTCTCGGTCAGCTGTTCCGAGTTGAAGAACAGGTCCCAGGCCCAGGTCCACTTGGTCGTGGTCCCGAAGGTGTTCGTCGCGGCGCAGGGCGTGACCATGGGCACGCCGGACCGGTTGGCGATGAGCGCCCCCGGCTCGACCAGGGAGTCCGTGCACGAGCCGAGCAGCGCGTCCACGTGGTCCTGGGTGATCAGCTTGCGCACGTTGTTGACCGTGGTGTTCGGGTCGGTCTGGTCGTCCAGGATGTCGAGTTTGACCTTCAGCTTCTTGCCGTCGATCGTGATGCCTCCGGCCGCGTTGGCGGTGTCCACGGCGTGTTGGTAGCCCCACTTCTCGAAGGCCCCGAAGCTGGCGAGGCCCCCGGTGAGCGGGATCGAGGCGCCGATCGTGATGACCGAGGCCGACGAGCCGGAGGAGGTTGAGCTCGCGCAGGCCGTCAGGCCGCCGACGAGCAGCGTGGCCATGACTCCCGCGACGGTGCGGTTGTGATGGGTGATCAACAGGGCTCCCTGTCCGAAACGGATACGCGGTGAATCGGCAGGAGGTCTGCATTCGCCGCACGGTAACACGTGGAGTCGGCGTTCCGGGATGGGAACGGGTACGCCGCTGTGAGCCTCGCGAGACAGCCATGCCGTCCGTATCGCGGCTACGCTGTCCCGAGATACGGGCACTGTAGTCGACTGGTGTGATCCAGACAACAACCAATTGCCTATCCGCAACCCGACCGACATATTTCGGCCCGGGATCCCACCCCGCGCAGGTCACCATGGCCATCCCCTCGACTTGCCCGTATCATGGAAAAGTTGCCCGCATGATGGAGATAGGTGAGGAGCGCCATGACGCACGGCTCAATCGACGCGGGGGTGGTCATCGAGGCCCCGGCCTGGTCGGACGGCATCGAGCTGCGCACGGCGACGGACGTGCAGGTCAGCGCCGTCGACGAGCTGCGCGGCATCACTCCGGCCATGTTCGCCTGGTGGTTCGCGAACATGACCGCGCAGACGTATCAGGACTTCCACCCCCTCGACCACGCGGCGTTCGCCTGGACCCGCGGCAAGCGGCCCGGCGAGTACGTCGGCGCAACCCACCGGACCCACCACTGCTACGGCGGGACCGGGCCGGTCCTGCGCTCCGAGATCAGCTTCGTCCCCCCGCAGACGCTGTTCCCGGCGCGGTCGCTGGACCGGCTCGGCGGCGGCCACGCCCTCGCCGCCATCGCGCATCCGCTCGACGAGCACGACGGGCCGCTGCCCTTCGAGGCGGCGCGGTTCGTGCACGTGGTGCTGCCGCGGGAGTACGGCAGTGAGCTGCGCTCGCGCTGGTGGCTGAACGTCACCGCCGACACCGACCTGGACCTGGTCACGCACGGCCGGATCCGCCACGTGCACGAGGAGTTCGGCTACCTTCAGGGCTTCCTGCCGCGGCTGTACGACGAACAGCGGGGTCAGTGAATGCCTTCAGTACGAAGAGTCGTGACCGGCGTGGACGGCGCAGGACGAGCACTCGTCGTCGACGACGGTCTCGCGCCCCGGACCCACGACTTCGCGCACATCCCGAGCATGAGCACCACCCTGCTGTGGGCGACCGTACGTGAGGACGGCCGGGCATACGTCGGGGACGATCCGACGCAGATCCTCGTGCATGACCTGCCGGCTCCGGGCGAGACCCGGTTCCTCACCATCACCTTCCCGCCCGACAGCGTGTACGCCGATCCCGGCTTCGACCCGGTCGCGGCGCAGGAGGAGACCCGGCAGGTCTCCCCCGACCTGGCCGCGAGATTCGAGCCCGACCATCCCGGGATGCACGTGACGGACACGCTCGACTACGTGATCCTCCTGCACGGCGAAATCCACCTGGAGTTGGACGACGGGGTCGTGGTCGCGCTCGCGGCCGGTGACGTCGTCGTGCAGTGCGGGAACCGCCACGCCTGGCGCAATCCCGGCAACTCGCCGACCACCCTCGCAGTCGTGCAGGTCGGCCGCCCATAGCCGCCGGACCGGAATCCCGCCGAGGGCGCGATCCCGGCCGGCGCACCGCCTTGACCGCTCCACGGCGGCGGGCTATGTTTCCGCGATGTGGATAACGTGTCCCACAATACGGTTAGGCGGTAGGCATGACTGAGGACGCCCGACCCCTGGACCTGTCCCGTCTGTTCAGCGTGGCGGGCCGGTCGATCCTGATAACCGGCGCGACCGGCGCCCTCGGGAGCACCGCGGCCTACGCCCTCGCACAGGCCGGGGCGCGGCTGACCCTCGCCGGCGGAAACGCCGCGAGCCTCGACGCGGTCCGGGCCCGGTGCCCGGACGCCGAGGTCGTCACGGTGGCCCGCCGGCCGAACACGGTCGAGGACGCGCAGGAGATCGTGCGGACGGCGGTGGCCGGGCACGGCCGGCTCGACGGGGTGCTCGTGGCCTCCGGCATGAACAAGGTCGCCCCGATCACGGACATGTCCGCCGACGATTTCGACGCGGTGATGGACGCGAACGTGCGCGGCTCCTGGCTGGTCTGCCGGGAGGCGGGACGGCAGCTGCTGGCACAGGGCGACGGCGGAAGCGTCGTGCTCGTCTCGTCCACCCGCGGCAAGCTCGGCCATCCCGCGGGCTACAGCGCCTACTGCCCGTCCAAGGCCGCGGTCGACCTGCTGTCGAAGACGCTGGCCGCCGAGTGGGGGCCGAAGGGCATCCGAGTCAATGCCCTGGCTCCGACGGTGTTCCGCTCCGACCTGACCGCCTGGATGTACGCCGACGACGAGAAGGGCACCGCCACCCGCACCGCGATGCTCAGCCGGATCCCGCTGGGCCGGCTGGCCGAGGCGCAGGACTTCGTCGGTGCGCTGATCTATCTGCTCAGCGACGCGTCGGCCTTCCTCACCGGCCAGGTGCTCTACCTGGACGGGGGCTACACCGCGTGCTGACACCGGCGGCCGAGCACGGCTACTCGCGCGCGGCGGTGATCGGCGCGGGGCTGATGGGGCGCAGGATCGCGGGCGTGCTCGCCCGGACCGGGCTGGACCTCGTGCTGTACGACGAGCGCCCGGAAATCCTCGAAGCCGCGCGGTCCGAGGCGGCCGAGCTGGCCGGGCACGGCGTGGGAGCAGGCGGTGTGGGAGCAGGCGGTGTGGGAGCAGGCAGGGTCGAGATCGCCGCGACCCTGGCCGAAGCGGTCTCGGGCGCCGACCTCGTGGTCGAGGCGGTCATCGAGGATCTGACGGTCAAACAGGAACTCTTCGCCCGGCTGGCCGCGCTCGCCCCCGGCGCGACGCTGGCCACGAACACCTCCGTGCTCCCGGTCTCGTCGATCGCCGCCAAGGTGCCGGACGCGCGGAACGTCATCGGCACGCACTGGTGGAACCCGCCCGACCTGATCCCGATCGTCGAGGTCGTGCCGACCCCGCACACCGCGCCGCGGACCCGGGAGCGGATCACGGCCCTGCTCACGGCGGCCGGCAAGACCCCCGTCCTGGTCCGCCGGGACGGCGCCGGATTCATCGGCAACCGGCTGCAGCACGCGCTCTGGCGCGAGGCGATCGCCCTGGTCGAGGAAGGGGTCGCCGACGCCGAGACGGTCGATCTGGTCGTGCGCGACACGATCGGCCTGCGGCTGGCCGCGATGGGGCCGCTGGAGAACGCGGACTACGTCGGGCTCGACCTGACCCTCGCCATCCACGAGGCCGTACTGCCGCTGCTCAGTCGCCAGGCCGCGCCGAACCGGGTCCTGGCCGAACTGGTCGGACACGGCGAACTCGGCGCGAAGACCGGCGGCGGCTTCCTGCCCTGGCCGCCGGGCCGGCGGGACCAGACCGCGGCCAGGCTGGCGGCCCACGTCGAAGGACAACTGGCCGCGCGCAACGCCCGGCACACCCCTATATAGAGGAGTACGACATGACCTACACCTGGGCCGCCGGACCCAATGAGGCCGGGCTGCAGTTCTTCGACCTGTCCCACCCGTGGGGACACGGGGTGCCGGCCTGGCCGTACTTCGAGGACGTCAAGATCGAGCGTCTGCACGGCATGGCCAAGAGCCGGGTGCTGACGCAGAAGATCACCACCGTCATGCACTCGGGCACGCACATCGACGCTCCCGGACACGTGATCGAGGGCACGCCGCTGCTGCACGAGATCCCGCTGGCCAACTTCTTCGGCACCGGGGTGGTCCTCGACATCCCCAAGGGCAAGTGGGAGGTCGTCACCGCCGAGGACCTGGAGCGGGCCAGCGAGGTCACCGAGGTGCGGCCGGGCGACATCGTGATCGTCAACACCGGCTGGCACCACAAGTACGCCGACAGCGCCGAGTACTACGCCTACTCCCCCGGCTACTACAAGGAGGCCGGCGACTGGTTCGTCGAGCGCGGCGTGAAGGCCGTCGGCGCGGACACCCAGGCCCTGGACCACCCGCTGGCCACCGCGATCGGGCCGCACGGCCCGGCCGAGGAGACCGGCGGGCTGCTGCCGTGGGCCGTGCGCGAGTACGAGCAGGAGACCGGACGCAGGGTGCTCGACGACTTCCCGCTGTGGGAGCCCTGCCACAACGCGATCCTGTCGCACGGTATATACGGGTTCGAGAACATCGGCGGCGACCTCGACGCGGTCACCGGCAAGCGGGTGACCTTCGCCGCGTTCCCGTGGCGCTGGGTGGGCGGCGACGGCTGCATCGTGCGGCTCGTCGCGATCACCGACCCGGCCGGCACCTACCGCCTCGAAGCGGGGGAATGACCATGGCCGCGCGGATCACGCAGGCGGCGAGCGCGCCCCCTTACTCGCCGCCGCTGCACGACGGTGTCGCCGCGTACCGGCTGCAGGGTCACGAGGCCGGGAAGACCGACGCGTTCTGGGTCGGGCTCTCGGTCTACGAGCCCGGCGGCCACGCCTCGACGTCGCCCGCCGCGCAGGAGACCGTCTACGTCGTCCTCGACGGTGAGCTGACCCTGGTCGTCGACTCCCTGGTCACCGTCCTGCGCAAGTACGACTCGGTCCACCTCGCGAAGGGCACTGTGCGCAGCGTCGAGAACCGCAGCGGCGAACCGGCGACCCTGCTGGTGACGATCGCGATGCCGCCGGCGGCCGAGAGCGCCGGATGAGCGTCATCGTCACGGTGGCCCCCACCGGTCCGATCGCGGGCAAGGCCGACAACCCGGCGCTGCCCACGCAGCCCGCCGAGATCGCGGACGCCGTCGCGCGCGCCTACCAACTCGGCGCGTCGGTGGCCCACATCCACCTCAGGGACAAGCTCGACCGGCCGACCGCGGACCTCGACATCGCCCGGCGGACCATGGACCTGATCGCCGAGCGCTGCCCGATCCTGATCCAGCTGTCCACCGGGGTGGGGCTCAGCGTCCCGTTCGAGGAGCGGGAGCAGCTCGTCGAACTGCGGCCGCGGATGGCCACCCTGAACCCCTGCTCGATGAGCTTCGGCGCGGGCGAGTTCCGCAACCCTCCCGCGGACGTGCGCAGGTTGGCAGCCCGGATGCGGGAGCTGGACGTCAAGCCGGAGCTCGAGATCTACGACACCGGACACCTCGACGCCTGTCTCCGGCTGCACGCCGAGGGGTTGCTGGCCGAGCCGCTGCAGTTCAGCATCGTGCTCGGCGTGCGCGGCGGAGCGGCGGCCACCGCGGAGAACCTGGTGGCCATGGTCCGGCGGCTGCCGGCCGGGGCGATCTGGCAGATCATCGCGATCGGCAGGTCGAACCTCGAACTCACCGCGATCGGGCTGGCGATGGGCGGCAACGCCCGGGCCGGGCTCGAGGACACGCTGCACGTGCGCAAGGGCGAGCTGTCGGACGGGAACAGCCCGCTGGTGGCCCGCACGGCGCGGCTCGCCCGGGATCTGGACCTGCCGATCGCCTCGGTCCAGGAGGCCGAGGCGATCCTGCGGCTGCCGGCCAGGCCCGCGGGCAGCGTTGGATCAGACAACGCCGCGGCAGGCGACACCGGATCGGCCGGCAGCGGAGCGGACGGCACATGAAACTGTGCACCTTCGTCCCGCCGGGACCGGACCCTCTGCACGCCCGGCCGGGCGTCCTGCGCGGCGACACCGTCACCAGGCTCGTGGCCGGGGACCTGATCGACTACCTGGCCGGCGGCTGCACGGCCCCGGAGGCCGAATCGCACGGCCTGGACGAGGTGCGGCTGCTCGCCCCGATCCCGTCGCCGCCCTCCATCCGGGACTTCTTCGTCTTCGAGAAACACGTGGCGACGACGCGTGCGCGCCGCGGCCAGCCGGTGCCCGACTACTGGTACGCGGAGCCGGTCTTCTACTTCACCAATCCGGCGGCGGTGGTCGGGCCGCAGGACACGATCACCTATCCCACCGGGACCGGGATGCTCGACTACGAGCTCGAAGTCGCCGCGGTGATCGGGGCCGACCAGCGGATCGCCGGATTCACCATCATGAACGACTGGTCGGCCCGGGACCTGCAGCGGGCGGAGACCTCGGTGGGTCTCGGCCCGGCCAAGGGCAAGGACTTCGCCACCAGCCTCGGCCCGGTCCTGGTGACCGCCGACGAGTTCGACGGGACGTCGGCCGCCATGTCGGCCAGGGTGAACGGCGTCGAACTCTCCCGCGGTGAACTGCGCGACATGCACCACTCGTGGACGGCCATCCGCAATCGCGCCGCGCTGAACACCCGGCTGCGGCCCGGCGACGTGCTCGGCTCGGGCACCGTCGGAACCGGCTGTCTCCTGGAACTGGACACGCAGCCCTGGCTGAAACCCGGCGACGTCGTGGAGCTCGAAGTCACCGGGCTCGGCGTGCTGCGCAACACCGTCGGCGGCCCGGCGCGCGGCATACTGTGCCTAAGTTGAAAACAGTGCCCAAGTTGAAAACAGCGCCTGAATCGCACGGGGCCGAAAGTCGGCTCCGGCACGGCGCAACACCCACTCCCGACCACCGACGACTGACACAGGACACGACGTGAGCGCCAGAACAGTGCCAGATGCGTCAGGATCGGCCGTTCCCGGCGGCGTCCAGGTCATCGCCCGGGTCGCCGAGATGTTCCGCGCCCTGGACGGCGAGCCCTGGGGGCTGACCCTCACCCAGCTGGCCAAGCAGCTGGGCCTGCCGCGCTCGACCGTGCACCGGCTGGTGGGGGCGCTGGCCACCGAGGGCCTGCTGATGAGCGCGGCCACGGCGGGGCGGGTGCGGATCGGCCCGGAGTTCGTCCGGATCGCCTCGGGCAGCCGGCTGGAGCTGCGCCAGCAGCTGGAACCGCTGATGCGCCGGGTCTTCGACGCCATCGGCGAGACCGTCGACTGCGGCGTGCTCGAGGGCGACCACGTGCGCGTCGTGTCGGTGATCCCCACCCAGCACCAGCTGCGCGCGGTGGCGGAGGTCGGAGTCGCGTTCCCGCTGCACTGCACCTCCAAGGGCAAGGCGATGCTGGCGGAGCTGGACGACGACGCGATCCGGGAGGTGCTCCCGCCGAAGCTGGAGCGCTTCACGGCCCTCACGAAGACCACGCGCAGCGAGCTGATGCAGGAGATCGCCGAGGTGCGCCGGACCGGGGTCGCGTTCGACATCGAAGAGCACGTCGAAGGGGTCTGCGCCGCCGCCATCGCCGCGCACGACCCGTTCGGGTCGCTGTTCGCGGTGTCGGTGCCCACTCCCTCCCAGCGGTTCCCCGGGGAGCGGGATGCGATCGTGCGCGCCCTGCTCGAGGTGCGCGGCGAGCTGAAGAGCGTGCTCACCTCCGCGTAGCCGGGCCGTATCCGAAATTCCGGTGCCGCGCGGCGCCGGCCGATGCCGCCTGCCCTGAATCAAGCTCCGAGCAGCTGTTGCCTCGGTGTTTCGCCACCCTCCTTGACAACCCACGGGCATCCTCGTAGCGTCCGTATCACGGAGCATCTGCCCGTATCATGGACACGCACCGAAGGAGGGCGCCAGACCATGCCCCCGGCAGCAGAGGTGACCACGCAGGATCCGGACGGCGCGGCGTACTCCCGCGAAGCAGCCACCGGACTGGTCTTCGTCGAGCTCAGCCACGAGTTCGGGCACTACTTCCCGGTGTTCCCGGGCTACAAGGACGTCCAGATCCGGCGGGTCGCCACCCACGCGACGCACGGGGTCCTCACCAGCCACCTGGTGACGGTCATGCACAACGGCACGCACGTGAACGCCCCGATCCACCTGGCCCAGCGCGGGCTCGGCGTCGGCGAGCTGCCGCTGGACCGCTTCTTCGGCAACGGCGTCGTGCTCTCCATCCCCAAGGGCGAGTGGGAGTACGTCGAGCCCGCCGACCTCGAAGCCGCCGCCCCGGCCGTGCAAAGCGGGGACATCGTCGTCATCAACACCGGCTGGCACCACGGCTACTCGGACAGCATCGAGTACTTCAGCCACGGTCCGGGCCTGAGCGCCGCCGCCGCCCAGTGGCTCATCGACCGCGAGGTGACGATGGTCGCCGTCGACACGGCCACCATCGACCACCCGCTGGCGACCTCGCTGGCCCAGTCGCACCGCGGCTTCGGACCGATCGTGGTCGAGCTGCCGCGGCGCTACCGCAAGCGCACCGGCCGCACCGTCACCGAGGACTACCCGGACTGGAACCCCGCGCACAAGCAGCTCGCGAAAGCCGGGATCCCGACGATCGAGAACGTCGGCGCCGACGTGGACGCGGTGAACTCGCAGCGCGTCACCTTCCACGCGATGCCCTGGTACTGGCCGCAGGGCGACGCCTGCCTGGTGCGCTTCGTCGCGATCACGGACCCGAACGGAACCTACCGAGTGGAGCGTGGACTCTGATGCCCGTCACCGGCCGCGACGGCCTCACCTTCTACAACCTCAGCCACGAGCTCAGCCACAACATGCCGCAGTGGCCCTCGCCGTTCAGCCCGCCGCTCGTGACCAATAGGCTGACATACCACGCGATGCACGACCAGTACACGGTCGAGTACGACGGCATCCTGCACCGCGGCACGCACATGGACTCGCCGATCCACGTCGAGGCGAACACCCCCTACCTGAACGACTTCGAGCTCTGGAAGTTCTTCGGCACCGGCGTCGCCGTGTCCATCCCGAAGAAGAAGTGGGAGGTGATCACGCCCGCGGACCTGGAGGCCGCCACGCCCCGGATCGAGCCAGGCGACATCGTGATGATCAACACCGGCGCCCACCGGCTCTACGGCGACAACGACGACTACTACGCCTACTCCCCCGGCCTCTACTCGGACGCCGCGCAGTGGCTGGTGGACCGGGGCGTGAAGCTGGTCGGGGTGGACGTGCAGGCGCTGGACCACCCGCTCGGCACCCGCATGGCCGAGCACGGACCGGGCCCGATCCTGCCGCACCTGATCGACGAGTACCGCGCGCACACCGGCCGCGAAGTCGCCGACGACTTCCCCGACTGGGAGCCGGCCCACAAGATCCTGCTGCTCAACGGGATCCCCGGGATCGAGAACGTCGGCGGCGAGTTGGACGCGGTGACCGGCAAGCGGTGCACGTTCCTGGCCTTCCCGGCGCGGTTCCACCAGGGGGACGGCAGCCCGATCCGGGTGGTCGCGGTCATCGACCCCGAGCAGCGCTTCCGCATCCCGTCCTTCGAGCCGGCGGCGGTGCAACGGTGACCACCACCGATCCAGCCGACCCGCTCTCGCTCTTCGACGTCTCCGGGCAATCGGTGCTGATCACCGGTGCGTCCGGGGCGATGGGCCACGCCGTCGCGGTGGCGCTCGCGGCGCTGGGCGCGCGGCTGCTGCTGATCTCGGGCTCGCAGGAGGGCCTGGACAAGGTCGCCGCCGAGGCCCGCGAGCGCGGCCGGGGGCGTGGCGGCGAGGTGCGTACCCTGCTCGGCCGGCCGGACACCCTCGAAGACGCCGACGCGATGATCGCGACCGGGGTGGAGGCCTTCGGCCGGGTCGACTCGGTCTTCGTCGCCTCCGGATACAACCAACCGGCCGCGATCGAGCAGATGCCCCTGGAACAATGGGAGGCGATCATGGACGCCAACGTGCGCGGCCCGTGGCTGCTGGCGAAGGCCTTCGGCGGCCACGTCGGACAACGCGAAGGAGGCGGTCGGCTCGTGCTGGTGTCCTCGGTGCGCGGACGGCAGGGCAGCCCGGCCGGCTACACGGCCTACTGCACGTCGAAGGGCGCGGTCGACTCGCTGACCAAGACCCTGGCGGTCGAGTGGGGCGAGCGCGGCATCAACGTGAACGCCATCGCGCCCGCCGTCTTCCGCTCGACGCTCACCGACTGGATCTTCGCCGACACCGAGGCCGGCCGGGCCTCGCGCGAGCGCAACTATTCGCGCATCCCGAAGAAGCGGCTGGGCGAGCCCGGGGACTTCGTCGGCCTCGCGCTCTACCTGCTCTCCGCAGCGTCTGACTTCGTGACCGGACAGGTGATCTACGTGGACGGCGGCTACACGGCGACGTGAGCGCGACATGAATGACGTGACTGATCGAGATGCGGCGCGCGTCGCAGTCGTGGGCGCGGGCATGATGGGCGCCGGAATCGCCCAGGTCTTCGCCACGGCCGGGGTGCGGACGTCGATCTACGATCCGGTCGAGGCCGCGCACGAGTCCGTCCCGGACCGCATCGCCACCGGCTGCCGCAGCGCGGGCACCGACCCGGCCGCCGTCAGCGCACTGATAACAGTCCACGACACCCTCGCCGGGGCCTGCCGTGGCGCAACCCTGGTGATCGAGGCCGGCCCGGAGGAACTGGTCGTAAAGCGGTCGATCTTCGCCTCGCTGGAGGCGGCGGCCGAACCAGGCACCGTGCTGGCCAGCAACACCTCCGCCATCCCGATCGGCCAGATCGCGGACGGCCTCGCCGACCCGTCGCGCGTCATCGGCACGCACTTCTGGCACCCGCCCTACCTGGTGCCCCTGGTAGAAGTCGTACAAGCAGCGGCAACCTCGGCGCAGGTCGTCACCGCCACAATCGACCTACTCACGGCGGTCTGCCTCAAGCCGGTGCACGTAGCCGCCGACGTCCCGGGCTTCATCGGCAACCGCCTGCAGCACGCGCTCAAACGCGAGGCCATCGCGCTGGTCGCCAACGGCGTCGCCACCGCCGAGGCAGTGGACACCGTCGTGCGCCAGGGCTTCGGCCGCAGACTGGCGCTGGTCGGGCCGCTAGAGCAAGCGGATCTCGGCGGCACCGACCTGACCCTCGCGATCCACGGAGTCCTGATGCCGGACCTGGATGTGACCGCCGTGCCGCATCCGTACCTCGCCGCGATGGTGGAGCGCGGGGACCTGGGCGCAAAGACCGGTCGCGGCTTCTACACCTGGGCACCCGGCGAGGCGGATCGCCGCCGTACCGAGATCGCCCGGGGCCTGGCGGGGCAGAATCACGGATGCGACCCCGCCACCCCCGACGAAGGCGAGCACGAGTGACCGCCCCCGACCCGACCGCCGCCGCGCCCGCCCCTGCCCCTGTCCCTGCGTCCGACTCGAAGTTCGACGTCGCCATCGTCGGCGCGGGCATCCTCGGCCTGGCCGTCGCCCGCGAACTACGCGCCCGCCACCCCGGCCTGCGACTGGTCGTGCTCGATCGCGAATCCGCCGTCGGCGCCCACCAGACCGGGCACAACTCCGGGGTCATCCACAGCGGCGTCTACTACAAGCCCGGCTCCCTCAAGGCCCGGCTCTGCGTCGAGGGCTCGCGCCTGATGTACGAGTTCTGCGACGAGCACGGCGTGAAGTACGAGCGCTGCGGGAAGCTCATCGTCGCCCTGCACGAGCGCGAACTGCCCGGCCTCGCCGAACTCGAGGTGCGCGGCACCGCCAACGGCGTGCCCGGACTGCGCCGCGTGACCGCCGCCGAGATCACCGAGATCGAACCCGAGAGCCGCGGGATCGCCGCCCTGCACTGCCCCAGCACCGGCATCGTCGACTACGGCGAGGTGGCCCGCGCCCTCGAACGCGAACTACGTGCCCGCGACGTCCACTTCCGCCTCGGCCACCAGGTGCAGCGCCTCGACCGGCGAACCGACACGACCGACGTCGTCACCGACCACGGCACGATCACCGCCCGCTTCGTCATCGGCTGCGCCGGCCTGTGGTCCGACCGGCTCGCCGTCGCGGCGGGCGCGCCCCGCGATCCGCGGATCGTCCCGTTCCGCGGGGCCTACCTGACCCTGCGCCCCACACAGACCCCGGTCGTGCGCGGACTGGTCTACCCGGTCCCCGACCCGGAACTGCCCTTCCTCGGCGTGCACGTCACCAGGCACGTCAACGGCGAGATCGTGCTCGGCCCGACCGCGATACTGGTGTGCGCCCGCGACGGATACCGGCTCTCCCGCGTACGCCTGCGCGACGGCTGGGACACCCTCACCTGGCCCGGCACCTGGAAGATGGGCCGCCGCTTCTGGCGCACCGGCGTCGACGAACTCCGGATGGCCGCAGGCCGCAAACGGTTCCTGGACGCCGCCGCCCAGTACGTCCCCGCCGTACGCGACGCCGGGCTGGAGCCGGGCAGCTCCGGCGGAGTACGCGCCCAGGCCCTCGGCCGCGACGGCAAGCTCGTCGACGACTTCGTCATCTCCGAAACCCCCGGCGCGCTCCACGTGCGCAACGCCCCCTCCCCCGCCGCCACCTCCTCGCTCGCCCTGGCCCAGGACCTCGTCGGGAGGCTGTCGACCACGGCTCAGTGGCCGTGGCCGTCCGCGTAGTCTCCTACTCGACTGTTCAGGCCTCGCGGGCGCGCTCGTAGGTGAGGTGGGCGAGGCCGTTCCCCACGGTCTTCGTGTGGATGAGGCGCAGGGGTCGCTTGTCGCTGGTCTCGCCGAACAGGCGCTCGCCCGCGCCGACCGCCACCGGGAAGACGGTCAGGCGCAGCTCGTCGACCAGGTCGTGCTCCATCAGCGTGCGCACGAGCGGGCGGCTGGCGTACACGACGATCTCGCCCTGTATCTGTTGCTTGAGTTTCGAGACCTCGCCAACCACCTCGCCCGCCAGGACGGTCGCGTTCGTCCATCTGGGCTTTTGGAGCGTCGCGGACACGACGTACTTGGGCAGGCGGTTCAAAGCGTCCACCCACTCGCCGCTCATCATCGACGAGCGTGCGCCGAAGTACTCGTCGCTGCGCCGACCCATCAGCAGCGCCTCGGCGCCTTGTGCCTCGGCCAGTTCGAGCTGCGCCCACGCCTCCCAGTCCTGGCCCATGAACTGAAGAAACCAGCCGCCGTGCTTGAACCCTCCCTCGCCGCTCGGGTCCTCGACGACGCCGTCGAGCGTGACGTTCTGGCTGACCACGATCTTTCCCATCGTGATTCTCCTTGTCTCCGGGGCGCGCCCCGGACTGGGACCGCCTCTATTCGGGCAGACGCCGGCAAGTCCGCGAATTGGGCGCGCGGACACCGCCCAATTCGCGGGCCCGGCGGCGTCGGTATCGGTAAGCGAGCCGAACGCGCCCTGCGGAAAGTAGAAAAGCGAGGATGCAATGCCGATGGAGATGGAGATGGACACGACGGACCTGATCGCTCGGGCTCGGGCGGGCGACCACAACGCGTTCCGCGACCTGGTCCAGGGCCACTCCCACGAGTTGCAGGTGCACTGCTACCGCATCCTCGGGTCGCTGCAGGACGCCGAGGACGCACTTCAGGAGACCCTCGTGTCCGCCTGGCGTAACCTCGGCGAGTTCGGCGGGCGGTCCTCGCTGCGGACCTGGCTCTACAGGATCGCGACCAACCGGTGCCTGAGCATGCTGCGCGCCGACAGCCGACGCCCCCGCATCGTCCCCCCGTTGCCCGAGGCCACCCTGCCCGAACCCACCGGCGCCGGCGACGCCCCGCCCTGGCTCGAACCTTACCCAGACGTCCTGCTCGACCACCTCGTCGACCAGCGCCCCGGGCCGGAGGCCCGCTACGAGAGCACCGAGGCCATCTCCCTGGCCTTCATCACCGCCCTGCAACTGCTGCCCCCACGCCAACGCGCCGCGCTCGTCCTGCGCGACGTCCTGGGCTACCACGCCGCCGAAGTCGCCCAGATGCTCGAGGCCACCCAGGAAGCCGTAAACAGCGCGCTCAAACGCGCCCGCGCCACCGTCGACAACCATCTCGCCGACTCCAGCAGCGGCGGCATCAGCAGCAGCGGCACCGGCAGCCGCAGGCCCGCACGGCAACCCGACACCGCCGCCGAACACCGGCTCGTCGCCCGGCTCACCGACGCCCTGGAACGCGCCGACCTGGACGCCCTGATCGAACTGCTCGTCACCGACGTGAGACTCTCCATGCCCCCGGCCATGCTGGAATACCGCGGCATCGAAACAGCCCGACGCGTCTACGCCGCCGTCACCTTCCGCCCCGGCCACACCTACCGTGTGGTACCCACCCGCGCCAACGGCCAGCCCGCCCTCGGCCTGTACTTGGCAGACCCCCGCGCCAGTGTCTACCGCGCCTACTGCCTCCTGGTCATCACCACCGCCGGCGACCACATCACCGCCATCACCAGCTTCAGCACCAACGTCATGACGCGCTTCGGGCTACCCCGAAGCCTCCCCGAAACAGATTGACAGACTTCTGGACCACTACCGCCGACGTTACGCACTCATCGCGTGACCGCATGTCAGATCGCGAAGTCCGACCGCCGTGCCGTATTAGGCCGGTTGCGCCACCGGCAGTCCAGCCACGGTGGCGGCGCGTGCGAGCGTCGTGTCGTAGGTGACGAAATCGGTCAGCGCGTCGCCGACCTCTCGAGCGCAGACCAGGTGGATCGCGTCCAGGGAACCGACGTGGGGATCGTCGTCGTACACCGCGGCGGCGGTGAACACGGCTCGATCGACCACGAGCAGATCGATTCGGTCGAGCAGACGGGCGGCGGTCGCGAGGCGTTCGTCGCGGACCACTGGATCCACCACGAGTCGCCGCTGCGCGTCATGGCACGACCGGCGCACGACCCTGAAGACCTCGGTCAGGGCGAGCTGGCAGCTGAGCAGCTGCGACCACCGCCCGGCGAGAGACGCCTCCAGCGCAGGCGTCTCCTTCTCGGCGAGTACGAGCTTGACCAGCGCGCACGAGTCCAGGTAGATCACGTCCGCTCCTGCGCGCGCATCGACTCGAGGATCTCGGTGAGGGTCGACTCCCCGGGCTCGGCCGCCGACAGCGGTCGCCAGGCCTCCAGGTCTTCGCGGCGGCGCGGCTCCAGCCTGCCCGCCGCGATCAGCTCTGCCCGGCGTCGCTCGTCGGCGGTGAGCGGCACCAGCCACGCAACCGGCGACCCGTTGCTGGTCACCGGAACGGGATGGTCGATCCCGGCCACCTGGTCAAGCGTGAGCTTGCCGAGTTCACGCATCGTCAAGGCGAGTATCGGCGTCCCGGCAGGACGCGGCGGCTTCTCCGGACGAGGCTTGCGCTTCTGACCTGCTGGCCGAGTAACCATGCCCGACACTCTGCGCCACTGCCCGACGATTGTGACGTGTGTCGGGCGCCTGTCGTGGTGGACCGCGGAGCAGGCAGCAATCCCTGGCGGACCGGCTTGGCGGGGTAACGCGGGTGCAACAATCGTCATGTCTACTGTCATGCAACAGAGATTCATGATGGTGAACTTGCCGCGCTGAGGAGCCGCCGATGTCCATCGCCACGACAGCAGCGCCGGTTGACGTTTCGGCTGCGGAGGCGGAGGGCGCCGGGACTCCGGACGCTGCGGCTCCCGATACCGCCACCGCCGTGCAGCTCAGCCTGGGCGAGCGGGTGCGTGCGGACGGGGTGGAGTTCATCCTCGCCCTGTTCGTGGACCTCACCGGGAAGCCGTGCGCGAAGCTCGTGCCGGCGCAGGCCGTGGGCCAGTTGGAGACCGAGGGCGTGGGTTTCGCCGGGTACGCGGTCGGGGCGATCGGGCAACAGCCGAGCGATCCGGACATCATGGCGATGCCTGACGCGGCCTCATATACCCCGCTGCCGTTCATCCGGCCGGGCCTCGCGCTCGTGCACTGCGATCCGCATGTCGAGGGCAAGCCGTGGCCCTACGCACCACGGGTGATCCTCAAGCGGATGCTTGCGCGCGCGGCGGAGCAGGGGTTGTCGCTGTTCGTCGGCGCGGAAGTGGAGTACTTCCTGCTGAAGCGGGACGAGGCGGGCGCGCTGGCGATCGCCGACTCGCGGGACGATGCGGCGCAGCCCTGCTACGACGCACGTGGCGTGACCCGCATGTACGACCATCTGACCGCAGTATCGAAGGCGATGAACACGCTCGGCTGGGGCAACTACGCCAACGATCACGAGGACGGCAACGGCCAGTTCGAGCAGAACTTCGAGTACGCCGACGCGCTGACCACCGCGGACCGCGTCATCACGCTGCGGTACCTCGTGTCGGTGCTGGCCGAGCGCAACGGGATGACCGCCACGTTCATGCCCAAGCCGTTCAGCGATCGGACCGGCACCGGTATGCACCTGCACCTGTCGTTGTGGCGCGGTACGGACGCGGCCTTCCCGGACGCGGATGATGCGCGTGGGCTGGGGCTCTCGCCGCTGGCGTACTCGTTCATCGCGGGCATCCTCGACCACGCGCAGGCCCTGCAGGCGGTGATCGGGCCGACGGTTAACTCGTACAAGCGCACCCGTGCCGCGTCCCCCCGCTCCGGGGCAGCCTGGTCGCCGAACCGCGCCAGTTACGGCGGCAATGACCGTACGCACTTCCTGCGCGTCCCGGACGGCAACCGGGTCGAGCTGCGCGGCGGAGACGGCTCGGCCAATCCGTATCTCGCCACCGCGGCGGTGCTCGCCGCCGGCCTCGACGGCATCGCGCGCGACCTGGACCCGGGCGAGCCCGGCGACCGGACCAGCGGCGCGCTGCGCCCGGAGCTGCCGCCGACCCTGCTGCACGCAGTCGAAGCGCTGACGGCCGATCCGCTCGTGTGCGGGGCGCTGGACGCGGCGGGAGACGGGGTGAGCGACTACTTCGCGAACCTCAAGCGCAACGAGTTCTTCGCGTGGCACGGCGCGGTCACGCCGTGGGAGGTCGACCACTACCTGACCGCGTTCTGACAGTCGGTCACGAGGCTACAGGCAGACAAGGAGCTGGCCCGTGTGCGGAATCGTCGGGCTCCATCTGAAGGATCCAGCCCTGCACCCCCGGCTCGGCGAGCTGCTCGCCGCGATGCTCGGGCAGGTGGTCGAGCGCGGACCGGACTCCGCCGGGGTGGCGGTCTACGGGGATCCGCGGCTCAATCCGCCGGGGACTACTGCGGTCTCGTTGCTCGACGCCGGGATGCCCGCTGAGGATGTCGCGGCGGCAGTTCGAGCGGCGCTGCCCGACCCGGGCGTGCTGGTCGGCGCGGTGCAGGCCGACGTCACCGTGGTCGTACACGCGGCGGTCCCGGCCCCGGTCCTTGCTGCTGCTGTGGCCGAGGCGCTGCCCCGGGCCCTGGTGATCGGCTCGGGACGGGAGCTGGCCGTGCTCAAGGGGATCGGGCACCCGAACCGGCTCGCCGACGCGTTCGGCCTGGCCTCTGTGCAGGGCTGGCAGGGCGTCGCGCACACCCGGATGGCCACCGAGAGCGCGGTGACCGCGGCTGGTTCGCATCCGTTCTCGGTCGGCCCGGACCAGTGCCTCGTGCACAACGGCTCGTTCTCGAACCACGCCACCATCCGCCGCGAGCTGCGCGCCGCGGGAGTGCGCTTCGACAGCGAGAACGACTCCGAGGTCGGCGCCCGGTTCGTCGCGCAACAGCTGCGCGAGGGCCTGGACCTGGAGAAGTCGCTGCGCCTGCTGACCGAGCGCTTCGACGGCTTCTACACCCTGCTGATCACCACCGGCGACGCATTCGCGGTGCTGCGCGACGCGATCGCCTGCAAGCCCGCCATCATCGCGCAGACCCCCGCGTGGGTGGCCATGGCCTCCGAGTACCGCGCCCTCGACACGCTGCCCGGCATCGAGACGGCGCGCATCTTCGAACCCGAACCCGAAGAGGTGTATCTGTGGCAGCGCTGACCGTTGACGTGACAGTGCAGCATGACACGACAATGCACGTCGTCGATCTGGGCACAGACACGGTCCGGTCGCTGAACCAAGCCCTTCACGCGCCGGACGCCGCTCACGTCGCTCCGGTCTGGCGGGTGCTCAACCCACACGGCCGACACAGCATCGCCTGCGGCGTCGACCAGGAGCTAGCCGTCGAGATCGAAGGGCACGTCGGCTACTACTGCGCCGGGATGAACCAGCGCGCGTCGATCACCGTCGACGGCAACGCCGGGGTCGGCGTGGCGGAGAACATGATGTCGGGCACGGTGCGGGTACGCGGGAACGCATCGCAGTCCGCGGGAGCCACCGCGCACGGCGGCCTGCTCGTGGTCGAGGGCGACGCGGCGGCGCGCTGCGGCATCTCGATGAAGGGCGTGGACATCGTGGTCGGCGGCAGCATCGGTCATATGAGCGCATTTATGGCCCAGGCTGGGCGGCTGGTGGTGTGCGGCGACGCGGGCGATGCCCTCGGCGACTCACTGTACGAGGCGCGGATCTACGTCAAGGGCGCGGTGAAGTCGCTCGGCGCGGACTGCGTGGAGAAGCCGCTGCGTGAGGAGCATCTCGCGGAGCTCGCCGAGCTGCTGGCCGCGGCGGGGTTCGATGAGGATCCGGCTTCGTTTCGGCGCTACGGCTCGGCGCGCAGGCTCTACCACTTCCACGCCGACAATTCCGACGCGTACTGATCGAGGGGACTGATTCCTGTGGCTTTCGACCCCACGCCCGCTCACCCCGCTGCCCTCGGCCTGCGCGAATCGGCGACCTTTGACCGGGCGACGATAAACGCCATCCAGCGCGCCGCGGCCACCGGCGTGTACGACATCCGCGGCTGGGGCGCGAAACGGACGCTTCCGCACTTCGACGACCTGCTGTTCCTCGGTGCGAGCATGTCCCGGTATCCGTTGGAGGGCTACCGCGAACGCTGCGACACGGACGTGATGCTCGGCGGCCGCAACGCGCTGCGGCCGTTGCACCTGGCGATTCCGATCACCATCGCAGGCATGAGCTTCGGCGCGCTGTCGGCCAACGCCAAGGAGGCGCTGGGGCGTGGGGCGAGCGAGGTCGGCACGTCCACGACGACCGGGGACGGCGGCATGACTCCAGAGGAGCGCAGCCAGTCCAAGCACCTGGTGTACCAATATCTGCCGTCGCGCTACGGCATGAACCCCGACGACCTGCGCAAGGCCGACGCGATCGAGATCGTGCTCGGACAAGGTGCGAAGCCGGGCGGCGGCGGGATGCTGCTCGGCCAGAAGATCACCGAGCGGGTCGCCGGGATGCGGACCCTGCCGGTCGGCGTCGACCAGCGCAGTGCCAGCCGGCACCCGGACTGGACCGGCCCGGACGACCTGGCCATCAAGATCGTCGAGCTGCGCGAGATCACCGACTGGGAGAAGCCGATCTACGTGAAGGTCGGCGCGACCCGGACGTACTACGACGTCAAGCTCGCGGTGCACGCGGGGGCGGACGTAGTCGTGGTGGACGGCATGCAGGGCGGCACAGCGGCGACCCAGGACGTCTTCATCGAGCACGTCGGCATCCCCACGCTGGCAGCGTTGCCCCAGGCGGTGCAGGCGCTGCAGGAACTCGGCGTGCACCGACAGGTCCAGCTGATCATCTCCGGCGGCATCCGCAACGGGGCCGACGTGGCCAAGGCGTTGGCGCTCGGCGCGGACGCGGTCGCGATCGGCACCGCCGCCCTGATCGCGTTGGGCGACAACCACCCGAAGTGGGCCGCCGAGTACGCCGCGCTCGGCTCGGCACCCGGGTACTACGACGACTACCAGGACGGCCGGGACCCGGCGGGCATCACCACCCAGGATCCGGAACTGGCCTCGCGGCTGGACCCGGTCGAGGGCGGCCGGCGGATCGCGAACCTGCTGAGGGTGATGACGATGGAGGCGCAGACCCTGGCCCGCGCCTGCGGGAAGGCGCACGTGCACCACCTGGAGCCCGAGGACCTGGTCGCGCTGACCGTGGAGTCGGCGGCGATGGCCCGGGTGCCGCTGGCCGGGACCTCCTGGATCCCGGGCGCCGGGGCCGGGGCGGGGATGTGAGCGCGACTCCCGGGTTTGTTACACGTGTCCGTCTCAGTACGACACGGGGTTCCCATGCCACAGGGTTCTGACATCGAGGTCGCGATCGTCGGCGCCGGGCTGATGGGGGCGGCGACCGCGTGGCAGCTCGCGCGACGCGGACACTCGGTCGTCCTCATCGAGTCCTTTGCACCCGGACATCGGCGCGGCAGCTCGCACGGCAGCTCGAGGATCTACCGGCTCGCCTACACCGATCCGTTCTATGCGCGGCTGGCCGGCCGGGCCGGGGAGTCTTGGCGCGAACTGGAGGCGGACACCGGCGAAAGCCTGCTGCGCACGACCGGCGGCCTGGACACGGGCACGAATCGCGATCCGGCGTTGCTGGCCGCCGCGCTGACCGACGCCGGAGTACCGCACGAATTACTGTCCGCGGCGGCCGCTCACGAGCGCTGGCCGCAGTTCCACTTCGGCAACCGGCTCAGCATGGCGGGGCACGGACGTGACGTGGCGTCGAGTGCCGGAGCGGCACCCGGCGAGACGATTCTCTATCACCCCACCGCCGGCACGATCGACGCCGACGCCACGATCCGCGCCTGCGTCCGCCGAGCCGCCGAACTCGGCGCGCGCGTGCTGACCGGCATGCGGGTCGCGTCGGCGGAACCATTGAGCGGCGGCCGGATCCGGGTGCTCGGCGACGGGCTCGACCTGGTCGCTGACACGCTCGTCGTCGCAGCGGGCGGCTGGTTGCCGGAACTAGCCGAGGGGATTGGGGTACCGCTCGGCCTGCCGCCGCTGACGGTCACTCAGCAGGAGGTGTTCCACTTCCGGCAGCGCGACCCGGACGTGCAGTGGCCGACCTTCGTGGACAAGGCCGAGATCCAGATCTTCGGTCTGCCTTCGGGCACCGACGGCGGCCCGGAGCCGACGATCAAGGTGGCCAGGTACGACGGCGGGCTGGTCACCACCGCCTCGGCGCGCGACGGCGTCGTCAACCCCGAGCACCGCGCCACGGTCGCCGACTACGTGCGCCGCCGACTGCCCGGCCTCGACCCGGAGCCGGTCGCCGAGGCCAGCTGCCTGTTCACCAGTACCCCGACCGAGGATTTCGTGCTGGATCGGCGCGGGCCGGTGGTCGTGGTGTCTCCGTGCTCGGGCCACGGGGCGAAGTTCGCCCCGCTCATCGGCGAGCTCGCAGCCGACCTGGCCGTCGGCCGGGCCGAGCCGCTGCCGAGGTTCGCCCTGCCTCGGGCCGGATAGCATTCCCGGGTGAATTCGCCTATGGACTCGTCGGACGCAGGTTCCGCGGACGCAGCCTCCCCGGACGCGGCCTCCGCCGGTCCGGTGGACGCGGCTGTCCCTGAGGAGGTTCCGGAGCAGGCCCTCGAGGAGATCATCGCGGTCCGAGTCCGGGAGTACCGGCAGGCGGCCGGGGTCTCGATCGGGGAGATGGCGCAGCGGGTCGGCATCTCCAAGGCCATGCTCTCCAAGATCGAGAACGCCCAGACCGCCTGCAGCCTGACCACCCTGGCCCGGCTCGCCCGCGGCCTCGGGGTGCCGGTGACCTCGCTGTTCCGCGGCCTGGACGACGAGCGCGAGGCGGTGTTCGTGCAGGCCGGCCAGGGGGGCAGGATCGTGCGGCGGGGCAGCCGGGTCGGCCACGAGTACACGCTGCTCGGCGGGCTGCGCGGCACCCACAAGCGGATGGAGGCACTGCTGGTCGAGCTGACCGAGTCCAGCGAGGTCTTCCCGCTGTTCCAGCACGCCGGGACCGAACTGATCTACATGCTCGAGGGGGTCATGGTCTACGGGCACGGCGGGGCGAGCTACACCATGCGGCCCGGGGACGCGCTGCAGTTCGACGGCGAGGGGCCGCATGGCCCGGAACGCCTCGTGGTGCTGCCGATCCGCTTCCTTACCGTGACCGCGTACGGGGAAGCGCCGTAGCGCTGAGGGAGCACTGAGAGCGACCGAGGAATGCGGAGCGCAGCGGCATATGCGGTGCGGGCGGCACGCGACGTAGCCCGCCGTTAACGCGTCGGGCCGGGCGACGAAACACGCGGACAGTTCACTCCCAGGGAATGAGGTCTCCTCACAGGAAACCATCTTCCACCCCGGAGGTGAACCGACGATGTCCGCCGCCACGCAGCCCGGAACGGTCGTCGAGGTACAGGGCGGCGAGCTCGCCCGCAACACCGACTGGAAAGGCGCCTTCGTCATCGGCCTGGCCGGGACGATCCTGGTCACCGGGATCGTGCCCGCCTCGGTCCAGGGCCTCGGCGCCGCCTCCATCCCGCTGATCGCCGTGCTCACCGGCATGGGGGTGGTGCTCTGCCTGATGCTGGCCGAGCTGGCCGCCATGATGCCGCACCGCACCGGCGGCCTGCCCTCCTACGCCTACGAGACCTTCAAGCCGCTCGGCAAGCGCACCGCCGCCCACGCCGGCGGCCTGTCCGCCTGGGCCTACTGGCTCGGCTGGTTCCCGGTCGCGCCGATCAACATGATCCTGGCCGCCGCCTACATCGTCGGGCTCTTCCACCTGCCCGCCGGGCACCAGTTGCAGATCTTCGGCTCGGTCGGCTCCCCGGTGAGCACCACCACGCTGCTGATCGCCATCGCCGGGATCGTCGGCATGTTCATCCCCTGCTATCTCGGGATCAGGTTCGGCGCCCGGTTCGCGGCCGTCATGGGCATCGTCTCGATGGTGCCGCTGACCCTGTTCATCCTGCTGCCGCTGGGCCATCCGAGCGCCTTCCACTGGGCCAATATCAGTGGCTTCCACCTGGCGAAGGGCGTGCACGGCAGCCTGCCACTGTTCGCCGCCTGGGCCTTCGTGATGACCTGGTCGGTGCTGGCCATGGAGGCGGCCGCCTGCTACATCGGCGAGTGCCGCAACCCGGCCCGGGACGCGAAGATCTCGCTGAGCGTCGAGGGCGGGTACGGCTTCTTCGTGTTCGTGTTCACCGCCGTCGTCATCGTCGGCGTGATCGGGGCCACCGCCAACGTGGACCCGCTGACCGTCTACACCCAGGTGGTCGCGGTGATCTTCGGCAGCAACGCCGGGGTGATCCAGTGGCTGATCGGCGTGCCGCTGATCATCGCGCTGACCCTGTCCGTGCTCAACGCCATCGCCGGCTCGGCCCGCTCGCTCTACCAGGTCGCGCACGACGGCATGCTGCCGCGCTGGTTCGCGAAGGTGAACAAGCACGGCACCCCGGCGCGGGCGATGCTGTTCAACACGGTCGCGTCGATCATCGTGCTCTTCTTCGGCTCGCCGGTGCGCATCTACGTGTTCTCCAACATGGGCTACCTCGCGTCGATCGCGGTCGCGCTGTTCGGCTACTTCCTGTACCGGCAGTACCGTCCGGAGCTGCCCCGCCCGGTGCGCCTGCCGACCTTCGCCAAGTGGGTGGCGCTGGCGATCGCGATCGTCTTCACCTTCATCTGGGCCTACGGCGGCTGGCACAGCCCGGCCCTGGTGGTCGGCGAGAGCAGCGAGCGGCTGTTCTTCCTCGGCCTGGCGATCCTGCTGGCCTACCTGCCGCTGTACTGGTGGCGGGTGATCACGGATCGCAGGCTGCTGCGTTCCGGGACCCCTGCCGTGGTGGCGGTCACGGCTACGGCCGCAGGCGAAGAGGCAGAGGTCATCGCCTAGGCACGGGGAGCAGGAGCAAGCCGCTCGACCGCGCCAGCAGCATCAGCCGGCTTCCTTTCGCCCATCACCATTCGACCCGATCCATCCGGAGCCCACGATGCCCGCCATCACGTTTCATCCGCCTTTCGCAGCGCGGCGCGGGCGGCCCGGGACCGCCGTGACACCGAGCGCAGTGATCCTCGTCGTGCCCGACCGGCCGCGTGGCCGGGCCGGCGGGGATTCGGGTCAGGGCTCCGACGGCTCCGGCACGGCGGCGATCCGGCGGGCGGCCGAGTTGGCCGGGGCCGCCGCGGAACCGGGGCCGGTCACGGTGATCGCCACGGTCCGCATCCACGGCAGCGGTCTCGGCGTGCCGCACCCGGGGCTGCTGCCCACCCGGCAGGAGCGCGAACAGGGCGAGCAGTCGGTGCGGGCGGCCGTCACGGCGCTGCACAAGCTGGGCGTCGCCGCCGACGGCCAGATCGTCATCACCCGAAACGCCGTCAAGGCGATCGCACGGGCGACGCGGAGCCGCGGCGCGCACGCGGTCGTGGTCGGCTTTCCGGCTCCGCGTGGCCTGCGCGGGTTCGTCGAGGGGGACCTGGCCGCGCAACTACGCCGACGGCTGCGTACAGCCGCCACGGTGGAGAGCACCTGACCGCAGCGCGTGACCACTGAGGCTGACGACCGTGCGCAAGCGCGGATCACCAGATAGACCATTGACAGCGCCAGAAAGCTCATCCACGATGAGACATCGGATGAATCAACGCAGCATTCGTTTTCACTGCGCCTGATTCAGTACTGCTGCACCCACACAGCCTGATACATCCGATCATCTCTGCGCGGTCAGCCGACCAGCGCAAGCATTCAAGGAGAGCCGATGACGTCTCTTCCACGCCGCCAGGTGCTCGGCCTCGCCGCCGGAGCCGCGACGGTCGGACTGCCCACCATCGCACACGCCGATTCCTCCGGCGCCGCAGCGCACTACTCTGCGACCCCTGATTCCGCTGCCGAAGTCTTCGCCGCCGACTCCAGCACCGCGTCGCCGGTCCCCGCGCCGACTCCGGTCACCGTCTCGCTCGCCGCCGCGTTCAACAACGACGCCTTCGACACCGCGTCGAGCCACGACGGAGACTTCGACGGGTCCGGCTACTCGTTCCCCGCCGACTCGCTGCCCGCCGACGGCCTGGTGACGGTCGGCGGGGTGCCGTACCAGCTCGGGTCCGCCGCCGCGGGGGCCAAGAACGACGTCGTCGCGCTCGGGCAGACGGTCGCGCTGCCGACCGGACGATATCTCAGCCTGCTGTTCCTGGCGGCGGGCAGCTACGGCGCGGCGAGCGGGACCGTGACGGTGACCTACGCCGACGGGACCACCTCGCAGGCCTCGATCACCGCGCCGGACTGGTACAGCTCCTCCGGCGACCTGAGCTTCCCGTTCCGGTACACCCCCGGCGGCGGCACTGATCAGCACCCTGTTTCGCTCGCCGTCGCCGAGGTCTGGGCGCATCCGGACCGTGACGCGGTCTCGGTGACGTTGCCGGTAAGCCAGCAGCCCGCGGCGAACGTGACGAGCCTGCACGTCTTCGCGCTCAGCCTGCAGCCACTCGCCCAGGGCACCTCCGCACTGCTGCGCAACCCGCATTCCACCACGTCGATGCTGCAGACCGCCGGCCCGCAGTCGGTGGAGGCGACGCTGGTGAACGTGGGCACGACCTGGCTGACTGCGAGCGACGGGGTGCGGGTCGGCGTCGAGGTGCCCGGTGCGAGCACCGTCGCCCCGGCCCGGGTCAGCCTGCTGGCTCCCGGCGAGCAGGCGCGGCTGCGCATCGGCATCGCCAACACCGCCGGGACGGCGATCGGCGCCACGACCACCGGCGTGGTCGCGGCCACGACCCGCGGCGCCACGCTGGCCGTCGCCCCGTCGCTGCTCACCCTCGGCACACCGGACTACCAGCCCACCGACGCCTCGCTCGGCACGCATCAGGCCCCGTACTGGTTCGACGACGCGAAGTTCGGCATCTTCATCCACTGGGGCGTCTACTCGGTGCCGGCCTGGGGACCGGTCGGCCAGGAGTACGCCGAGTGGTACTGGAACAACATTCAGAACCCGAGCGACCCGACGTACGCGTACCACGCCCAGACCTACGGCGAGAGCTTCAACTACGACGAGTTCATCCCCCGGTTCACCGCGGCGAACTGGGACCCGCGCTCCTGGGTCGAGCTGTTCGCCCAGGCCGGGGCCGAGTACTACGTGCTGACCTCCAAGCACCACGAGGGCTTCGCGCTGTGGGACTCGAAGGTCACCGGCCGCAACGCGGTACAGCTCGGCCCGCACCGCGACCTGGTCGGCGACCTGTTCGCCGCCTCCCGCCGGTACACCCCGCAGCTTCGCAACGGTCTGTACTACTCGCTGCCGGAGTGGTTCAACCCGGACAACCCGTGGATGGGGCATGCGCCGCGCAACCCGTACACGCTGGCGCCGCTGCCTTACACCGGCTACCAGTCGGGCCGCGACTACGTGAAGGACTATCAGACCCCGCAGGTTCTCGAACTGATCGACGGCTACGACCCGGACGTGATCTGGTACGACATCGGCGGCGTCAACGACACCCGGGACGCGCTCACCCACTACTTCAACCACGCCAAGAACCGGGCGGCGCCGAAGGACGTCACCGTGGACGACCGCGGCGGCATCGCAGCACACGACTACACCACCCCCGAGTACACCACCTACGCCAACACGGTGGTGGCCAAGTGGGAGGCCAGCCGCGGCCTGGATCCGCGCTCGTACGGCTACAACAGCGCCACCCCGGACAACCTGTACATGACGGCCGAGCAGGTCGTGCAGACGCTGGTGGACATCACCAGCAAGAACGGCAACTTCCTGCTCGACATCGGGCCGCGCGCGGACGGCACCATCCCGGACATCATGCAGCAGCGGCTGCGGGAGACCGGGGCCTGGCTGCGGGTCAACGGCGAGGCGATCTACGGCACCACCTACTGGTCGCGGATGGCCCAGCTCGGCGAGCTGCGCTTCACCGTCAAGCAGAACGAGGCCTTCTACGTCATCTCGCTGGCCGCGCCGGGCGGCCGGGTGACCGTGGACGCCCCGGTGCCCATCCGCGCCCAGGACCGGATCACCCTGCTCGGATACCACGGCGGCCCGCTGTCGTGGAGCAACAGCGGGGGCGCCCTGGTGATCGACGTGCCCGTGGCGGCCCAGGCCACCGGTCAGTACGCGTGGGTGTTCAAGATCTCCTGGACCTGATCACTCCCCAACTCACCCCGCGGCCACATCCTTGGCCGCAACATTGAAGCCGGACAGGCTGATGACCGGGCTCGCGCCCTGCAAATCCGAGGCCTTATAGGTCACGGTCAGGGTCTGGGACTCGCCGGGGAACAACGTGATGTCGTCGTCGCTCCACAGCGCCGACGGCACCTCGTTGTCCCCGGACAGCTCCGTGCCGGACGCCGTTCCCCGGCGCAGGTCGGTGCGCAGGAAGAACCCGACGGCCGTGGACGAGGTGTCGGTGAGCGTCACCGTGGTCACCGTGTCCGCGCCGTCCGGACCCGGCCTGCTCGTGGTCGTGACGCCGCTCGCCGTCACCGCGCCGGCCGGCAGCGATCGCAGACCCTGGAGGTTCGCGTACTGGGTCATCACCGCGTACTCGCTGCCGTTGGTCTTGGACCAGTTGATCTGGTCCGGCTTGGTCGACCGCCAGTACACGTTGCGGTCCACCACCGTCGAGCCCTGACGTAGCGTCAGCTCCACGAAGTAGCTCTGCGTCGGCGAGGACCCGGCCGCCGGGACCTTGGGCGTGAGCACCCTGTTCTCGACCTGCTGGCCGGTCACGGAGATCCCGCCCGCCGTCCGGTCGTCGAGCACCGCGCCGGCCTGGCTGTAGACCTTCGCCTCGACCGACAGCCCGGTCTGCTTGGCCGAGCCGAGGTTGTCCAGGGTGACGGTGCCGTCGTCCTCGGTGTAGAGGGCGTGCAGCGTCTCATTGCCCTTCTTCGCGCCGTAGTAGCTGCCCGCCTGGTCGCCGTCCTGGTTGTAGACGTCCCAGAGCAGGCTCGGCCAGCCCTTGTTGAGCTGCCAGTAGACGGTTCCGGTGGACGGGGTGGACGAGTTCGTGGAGTGGTCGATGAAGGCCTCGAACTGCGCGCGGGTGTTCTCGTAGTTCTGCAGCTGGGCCTGCTCCACGTACTGGCTCAGGCTGGTCGCCGTGCCGTACCGGGCGTTGAGGGCCTGGTCGAACCAGAACAGCGTGCCGAACTGGTACTGACCGTGTCCGTTCTCGTAGTTGGCGTGGTACTGGTTGTAGGTCTCCGACTGCCAGAGCTGCGACTGCTCGTTCGCGGACAGGAAGCGGTCGATGGAGTCGAGGGTCGGGATCGTGTCCCCGGCGCTCTGCTCGCTGTCGAAGCCCCAGGAGCCGCCCGCGTTGGTCTGGTTGTCGTCCGGCTGGGTGTGCGTGGTGTCGTACCAGTAGCCCGGCGGGACCCAGTCGTAAGGACCCTCCTTCTCCCCCGAGTCGCCGAGGATCGGGCTGCTGTTCTCCTCGGCGGAGGAGACCACCGGCACGTCGAAGTCGGCCGCCTTGAACTGGGCCAGGGTGGCGCTCTCGTCGGCGCTGCCCGGGGCGTTGTCGCTCCAGCTGAAGGTGATCACGCTGGGATGGTCGACCTCGTTCTGCCCGACGGTCAGCGCCGAGTTGGCGGCGACGGTCAGCAGGTTGCCGCTCAGGTTGTTGCCCCAGGCGTCGCAGCACTGGTAGCCGGAGTCGATCAGGATCCCGGCGGCGTCCATCTGCCGGTAGAAGTCCTCCGGCATGAAGTGGCCCTCCAGCCGCAGCAGGTTGACTCCGAGGTTCTTCAGGATCGCCACCTGCTTCGCGATGTCGGCCGAGGAGTAGTGCAGGAACAGGTCCTCGGCGAAGCCCCCGCCGCGTACCACGAACGGCACGCCGTTGATCGAGTACTGACGCACGCCCAACTCGTCGACCGAGCCCTTGCCCACCAGCGCGGAACTCACGGTCCTGATGCCGAAGGTCCCGCTGGTCGAGGTGGAGACCGAGCCGCCGACCGAGACCGAGGCCTCCAAGGTGTACAGCGGTTGGGCGCCCATCTGATATGGCCACCACACCTGCGGATGCGCGATCGTCAGGGTCGGAAAGGCGGAGGGCGTGAACGAGACGGTCTTGGTGGATCCGGCCGCGACGGTGACCGTCTGTTGCACCGAGATCGGGGTACCGCCGCCGGGCGGGGTGACGGTCGCGGAGACCACGCCGGTCTGCGCGGCGGAGCCGTGGTTGGTCACGTCCGTCTTGACGGTCAGCGCCGAGGAGCTCAGGTCCGCCGCGTTGGCCTCGACCACGTGCGCGTTCGCATTGCTCAGGCCGGTGGCGACCTGCAGCTCGACCGGGAACTGGATTCCGGTGTTGTTGTCCGGCGGGATCTGGTTCCAGTCCACGTCGTCCACGGTCAGCATCTTGGCCGGGTTGTTCGGGTAGAGCTCGAGGGCCAGGCTGTTCGTCCCGGACTTGAGCAGACCGGTGACGTCGAAGGTGTAGCGGGTGTAGGCCCCTTCGACAGTGGCCTGGGTCGCCACCTCGGTGCCGTCGACCCACACGTCCGCCTGGCCGACCACGCCGTTGACCACGAGCGTGGCGCTCTGGCCGCTCTTCAACGACTCCGTGAAGTCGGTGCGGTACCACCAGGGCATGTCGAACTTCGCCACGGTGTCGGCGCCGACCTTGCTCTCGTAGCCGAAGCAGGTCTTCATATTGGTCGAGTAGTAGACGTTCGGGCAGGCCCCGTTCTGCAGCAGCGCCTCGATCTCGGTGCCGGGCGCGCCGCCGTCGTCTTTGGCGACCGGCAGCCAGGAGCCGGTGTCGAAGCCCGGCTTGGAGATCGCGGCGCCGCCCTGGGTGGCAGTCGCGCTGCTCAGCACCCGCCAGCCCGCCGAGCCCAGCGCGGTGCCGGGCACGGCGAGCGTGGCGCGCTGCTCAGGATGCTGATTCGTTGCCGGAGCCGGGCCGGGTGCGCCGGCGGCGTACCGCGCACCCCCGCCCGCTCCCCCGCCGTGGCCCACCGCTGCGGCTGCCGTGGCGCTGATCAGTGCGACCGCCGTCGCGAGCGGAATGATGACGCGAGCACGCGTCCTGCGCATGGGTACCAGACCTCCCTGACCGCGTCGCGGCACGGCCCGCCGGTCGCCGTGGGTGAGAGCAATGCGCGCGATTTGGTAAAGTTAGTTAACTTTACTTGAACCACGTTAGCTCTGGGCCCGACACCGAGTCAACGCCTCGAAACAGAGTTTTGTGATGACGTTCAAAAGCCGTAGGTAGCCGATGGGGATCAATGGCTACGGCTACGGCTGAAAGTTGGCGCTGTGGCTACGGTACGAACATGGCGGGTGTCAGCCCTCCAGGCGCTCCTCGAGTCGGACGGTCACGCAGTCGCCCGCTTCCTTTCCAATCGCCCTGCGCAGGTCGCCCTTCACGACCGCCTGCCGGCTTCCGAGCGCAGGGCGAAGGCGTGGCCGATCTCGGCCCCGCCGAGCACGATCAGCCAGATCCCGGACAGTAGGGCGAGCGTGGCGAGGGAGCCGATCGGATCGCTGATCAGCACGATCCCGGCCAGCGCGGTGATGATCGCGAAGAACAGCGCCCAGCCGCGGCCGGGTACCGCGGGCGCGTCCAGGACGGCGAAGGTGGCGGACACGCCGCGGAACAGCCAGCCGATTCCGATCCAGAAGCCGAGCAGCACCACCGACTGCAGCACGCTGCGGAAGCAGAAGAGGCCGAGCAGGATCGAGAGCGCGCCACTGATCAGACTGAGCGCCCGCAGACCGCCGGGCAGGTCGTGTGAGGAGGCCCTGACGATCTGGGTGACTCCGGCGACGATCAAGTAGAGGCCGAACAGCACTCCGAGCACGACCAGCGTACGTCCGGGCCAGGCGAGCACGACGACGCCGAGCAGCAATGCGATCAGGCCGCCGGTCAGCGCGGCGTGCCAATCGAATCGGGCCAGTGCGGCCATCGGACCGCGCGGGTCCGCCCCTTCGGGTGAATATGCCATGTCCCACAGCATCCCCGGCGGCGCAACACGCCACACCCCCGCTCGACCGAACGATGCCCGGCTGCAATGCGGGCCGCAGCCGCCGAACGGGTGACAAATCAGTTGCCGACCGGACGGTCCGCTTGCTGTACTCGGACCGCAACCGTCCGGCAGCCGAGGAGAAGAACAAGATGCGCGAAGCGTTCATGTCCACCCAGCAGGTGACCGCCGTTCAGGCAAGGGACATGGAGCTTCGTGGGTACGTTGAACTTGGGCATTCTGGCGCACGTCGACGCCGGTAAGACCAGCCTCACCGAGCGGCTGCTGCACGCCGCCGGGGTCATCGACGAGATCGGCAGCGTCGACGACGGGACCACCCGCACCGACTCGCTCGACCTGGAGCGGCGGCGCGGCATCACGATCAAGTCGGCCGTGGTCTCGTTCGCGCTCGGCGACGTGACCGTCAACCTGATCGACACGCCCGGCCACCCGGACTTCATCGCCGAGGTGGAGCGGGTGCTCGGTGTGCTCGACGGCGCGGTGCTGGTGGTCTCCGCGGTGGAGGGCGTGCAGGCGCAGACCAGGGTGCTGATGCGGACGCTGCGGCGGCTCGGCATCCCAACGCTGATCTTCGTGAACAAGATCGACCGACGCGGCGCGGACGGCGCACGCGTGCTGCGGAGCATGGCCGAGCGGCTGTCTCCGGCGGTCGTCGCGATGGGCGAGGCGGTGGACCAGGGCACCCGCGACGCCCGCTTCTTCCCCCACTCGTCGCAGGACGCTGCGTCCACGGCGTGCCTCGTCGAGTTGCTCGCGGAGCACGACGACGCGCTGCTAGCCGCGTACGTGTCCGACGACGCGCACGTCTCCCACCGTCGCCTGTACGACGAGCTTGCGGCGCAGACGAAGCGTGCGCTCGTGCATCCAGTGTTCTTCGGCTCGGCGATCACCGGCGCGGGAATCGACGCACTCGGCGAGGGGATCAGGACGCTGCTTCCATCTGTCGAGGGCGGCGCGGAGGACTCCAGCCCCGGTCCGGTGTCGGGCACCGTCTTCAAGGTCGAGCGCGGCGCGGCCGGGGAGAAGATCGCGTACGTGCGCGTGTTCTCGGGAGTGGTGCGACTGCGCGATCGACTCCCGTCGTACCGGGACGGGCGCGAGCAGGAGGCCAAGTCCCTCGTCACCGCGATCAAAGTGTTCGAACAGGGCTCGGACCTGCGGCGTCCTTCCGTGTCCGCAGGGCAGATCGGCAAACTCTGGGGCCTGGCCGACGTGCGGATCGGCGACACGCTCGGCGAGCCGCGGGACACCGCGGAGCGCGCCGTCCACTTCGCCCCGCCCACGCTGGAGACCGTGGTCGCGCCGGTCCGTGCGGGCGACAAGGGCGCGCTGTACACCGCGCTGGCCCAGCTCGCCGAGCAGGATCCGCTGATCAACCTGCGTCTGGACGAGCTGCGCCAGGAGCTGTCCGTCTCGCTCTACGGCGAGGTGCAGAAGGAGGTCGTCGAGACCACGCTGGCGGAGGAGTTCGGGCTCGAAGTCGCCTTCCGGAGCAGCACCACGATCTGCGTAGAGCGGCCGGTCGGCGCGGGCGCGGCCTTCGAGCTCATGTCCAAGGCGCCCAATCCGTTTCTGGCGACCGTCGGACTGCGCGTCGAACCGGCCCCGGTCGGCGCCGGCGTGGCGTTCCGGCTGGAGGTCGAGCTCGGGTCGCTGCCGTACGCGTTCTTCAAGGCGGTCGAGGACACTGTGCGCGAGACTCTGCGGCAGGGGCTGTACGGCTGGCAGGTCACTGACTGCACCGTCACCATGACGCACTCCGGCTTCGACAACGCCACGAGCACGGCTGGGGACTTCCGGAGCCTGACGCCGCTGGTGCTGATGAACGCGCTCAGGGCCGCAGGCACGCAGGTGTGCGAACCCATGCACCGCTTCCGGCTGGAAATCCCGGCGGACGTGCTCGGGCTGTTGATGCCCGTACTGGCCCGGCGGCGCGCGGTTCCGCAGAGCTCGACGACGTGCGGCCCGGTCTGTGTACTGGAGGGCCACGTTCCGGCCGCGCAGGTGCACGACCTGGAACGTGCGCTGCCGTCGCTCTCCCGGGGCGAGGGCCTGCTGGAGTACGCCTTCGACCACTACCGGCCGGTCCACGGCGAACCGCCGACCCGGCCGCGCTCCGACCACAACCCGCTGAACCGGAAGGAATACCTGCTGCACATACAGCGGCGAGCCTGAGGCGATCAGTCGGTCAGTCCTTGTCCGGCCGCCTACTAGTCAAGGGGCTGCGAAACTTTTACGCGCGCCGGGCGGGCGACCGCGATCAGGGCCGTAGCGGCCAGGACCATGACGGCCAGGCCGTACGCGCGCGCCGCGGGCAGCAGTCCGAAGTGCACCACCAGGAAACCGCCGACCACCGCGGGCAATCCCATCGCGAGGTAGGAGACCACGAACACGGTGGACAGCAACCCGGACCGCTCGTGCGGGGCGGCCAGCGGGATGACCGTGCGGATCGCGCCCTGGAACGCCGCGCCGAAGCCGGAGCCCGCGACGAGCGCGCCGAGGAAGAAGACGAGCCCTGATCTCGCCTCGATGGCCAGCAGGGTGATGCCGACGCCGGCCAGCAGCGTGGCGGTGCCGTACAGCATCACGGTGCGCGGCCGGGAGTTGCGCAGCAGCAGCACGGTCAGCGCGCCGCCCGCGGCGAGGACGAACAGGGCCAGTCCGCCCAGCGTCGGCGAGTTCGAACCGGTCACGAGCCGTACCACGGCGGGGCCCAGCGCACCGTAGAGCCCGGCCAGCGCCCAGACCGCGACGAGCACCGGGACCGCCTTGAGCAGCGGGCCGCGCGCCGCCCGGGGCACGCCGAGCTGCAGCCGCAGCGAGGCGAGTGCGCCCGCCTCGTACGAGGAGGTCTCGCGCATCCTGCTCACGCCGATCGCCTGCAGCCCGAAGATCCCGAAGAGCACCAGGTAGACGAGGTGCTTGGGGGCGGGCAGATACTGGACCAGGATTCCGGAGAACAGCGCGCCGGAGGCGGTGCCGGTGAGCGGGGCCACGGCGTTGGTGATCGTGCCCTTGACCCGGTCGAGGTCGAGCATTCCGGCGCCGACCGCGCCGAGCGCCGCGCCGGTCGCGAGGCCCTGCACGATGCGGGCCGCCATCAGCGCGGACACGTCGCCCGCGGTGGTGAATACGAGCATGGACACGGCCTGCAGGCCGATCGTGGTGAGCAGCACCGGACGGCGGCCGATGTGGTCGGACAGCGAGCCGACGACGAGCAGGGCGGCCAGCACCGAGAGCGCGTAGATGCCGAAGACCACGGTCGTGGTGATCGGCGAGAAGTGCCAGGCGGCCTGGTAGGCGGCGTAGAGCGGGGTGGGGACGCTGGAGGCGGCGAGGAACGACACCGTGACCGAGGCCAGCAGGTAGAACGAGGCGCGGTCGGACAGCGGCCGTCTGAGTCGCGAACCGGTTCGGATGGCTGGTGGTGCGGGGCGGGGCGCGGCGGTGGTTCGGGTCGCAGTCGCAGTCGAGGACGACATCGGATTCCCTTCGCGGGTGCCGGGGCGGGCTACCGTCCAGACAGGTCTGTCTGCTTGGCTCACTTACAGTAGACAGACCTGTCTGGTATAGTCAAGCCCATGGCCACGAAGAGCACCGCAGACCGGCTCACGGCACGCGAACGGCTGCTGTCTGCGGCGAACGAGTTGTTCTACGAAGAGGGCGTGCACACCGTCGGCATCGACCGGGTGATCGAACGCGCCGGGGTCGCCAAGGCCACCCTGTACAGCGCGTACGGCAGCAAGGACGAGCTGATCCGCGCCTACCTCGAGGGCCGCCACCAGTCCAGGCGCGCGCGGATCACCGCCGCGATGGAGCAGCTCGAGGCGCCGCGCGAGCGCCTGCTCGCGATCTTCGACGTGCTCGCCGAGGCGTTCGCGCAGCCGAACTACCACGGGTGCGCGTTTGTGAACGCCAGCGCGGAGGCCCGGCCCGGCGGCCCGATCGACGAGGCCGTCGGCGAGTACCGCTCCTGGCTGCGCGGCCTGCTCACCGAGCTCGCCACCGCGGCGGGCGCGGCGAAGCCCGAGCAGTTGGCCCGGCAGCTGCAGCTGATCTACGACGGCGCGGCCGTGTCCGCGCAGATCGACCACGACCCCGGCGCCGCTTTCCCCGCCCGCGAGGCAGCCGGGGCCCTGATCGACGCCGCGCTGTCCTGAAGAACGCTCGGCTGAACTCGGCTGACGCGAAGCGCGCCAGTGCCGTGGCAGCCCTCGCCGTGAGCTGATCGACACCGCCTCCCTGAGCTGATCGACACCGCCTCGCCGCTCGGGCAGACTGCGGTGGTGCCCGAAACCGAGACCGCGCCGGTCCCCGCTCCCGCCGCGTCGAACGGGCCGTGGGCCCCGCTGGCCGACCGGGTCTACCGCTCGCTGTGGCTGGCCCAGCTCGGCAGCAACATCGGGTCCTGGATGCAGGTGGTCGGCGCGCAGTGGCTGCTGGTCGAGCGGCCGAACGCGTCCACCCTCGTGGCACTGGTGCAGACGGCGAGCCTGCTGCCGGTGATGCTGATCTCGCTGCCCGCCGGGGTGCTGGCCGACGTGTTCGACCGCCGGCGGCTGCTGCTGGTCGTGCAGGCCGGGATGGCGGTGACGGCCGGGGTGCTGGCGGCGCTGACCGCGGCCGGGCTGACCACACCCGCGCTGCTGCTCACGCTCACCTTCCTGCTCGGCTGCGGCCAGGCGGTGGTCGGCCCGGCCTGGCAGGCGATCCAGCCGGAGCTGGTCCCCCGGGCGCAGATCCCGGCCGCGGCCACGCTGGGCAGCCTTACCGTCAACCTGGCCCGCGCCGTCGGACCGGCGGCGGCCGGGGCGATCGTCGCGGCGACCGGCCCGGCCGCCGTGTTCACCATCAACGCCGCGTCGTTCCTGCTCGTGGTCGTGGCACTGGCCGCCTGGCACCGCAAGGTCCCCGACAGCGCGCCACGGGCCGAGCGCGCCATCGCCGCCCTACATGCGGGCACCCGATACGTGCGTAACGCACCGTCAGTTCGGCGGCTGTTGCTGCGTTCCGCGCTGTTCGTGGTGCCGGGCAGTGCGCTGTGGGCTTTGCTGCCCGTGGTTGCGCGGCAGCGCCTGCATATGGGCGCGGGCGGCTACGGAATTCTGCTCGGTGCGCTCGGCGTCGGCGCGGTGGCGGGCGCGCTCACCCTGTCCCAGCTGCGCGCGAAGGTCACCGCGAACCAACTGCTCGCGGCCGCGGCTGTCGTATTCGGCATCAGCACGGTAAGCCTGGCGGTGCTGAGCAACGCGGCGGCGGTCGCTGTGGCGATGGTGCTCGGCGGCGCCGCGTGGATCGCCGTGCTGTCCACGCTCAACTCCTCGCTGCAGCTCACCCTGCCCGCCTGGGTGCGGGCCCGCGGCCTGGCCGCGTACCTGCTGGTCTTCATGGGCGGCCAGGCGCTCGGCTCGCTGCTGTGGGGCGTGCTGGCCGGGGCCGTCGGCGAGCGCTGGACCCTCGCCGCCGCGGCCGGGCTGCTCGTCCTGGCGGCGGTCAGCGTGCCGCGCTGGCCGCTGCTGGCCGGCACCGGGCGGCTGGACCGGACCCCGACCGCGCACTGGCCGGACCCGACCCTGGTCTTCGAGCCGGCCGAGGACGACGGCCCGGTACTCGTGGTCAAGCGGTACCAGGTGGCCGCCGCGAACCAGGCCGCGTTCCTGCGGGCCATGGACTTCGTCGCCCGGTCCCGGCGGCGCACCGGGGCCAGCGAGTGGGGGCTCTACCGGGACGGCGCGCTGGCCGGGCAGTTCGTCGAGGTGTTCGCGGTGCCGTCCTGGGGCGAGCACCTGCGCCAGCACGCCGACCGGCTCACCGGCGCGGACCGCGAGTTCGAGCAGCGCGCGAACGAGCTCACCGAGACCGAGCCGACGATCGAGCACCTGCTGCCGCCGGGTGCGCCCCCAGTGGCCGGCTAAGGGCCTGACCGAACCGGATCAGGGAACCCGGGCCATGCCGCCGTAGTGCGGCAGCCGCAGCTTGACCGGCCCGTCCTCGTGCTCCGGGCGCCACTCGGTGACCACGACCACGCCGGGCTCGACGGACTCGAGCCCCTCGAACCAGCCCTCGATCCGGTCCCGGCCGCGCGAGGTGATCGGGTGGGTGGTCCCGTTGAAGACGTCGTACACACCCTCGGTCTCGCCGGGCCCATAGTCATCCACGGTGCCGTGCGAGATCGTCAGGTGGCTGCCGGTGGACAGGGCCTGGCGGTACCGGGCGACCAGCCGGTCCGGATCGTCGGCGTCCGGGATGTACGGCAGCACCGAGGCCATGATCAGCCCGACCGGGCGGCTCAGGTCCAGCAGCAGGGCGACCTCCGGGGCCCCGAGCACCGCCTCGACGTGCCGGATGTCGGCGTGCACGATCGCCGCCCCGGGGTTGTCGGCCAGCAGGATCTCGCTGGCGTGCACCGCGACCGGCTCGGTGTCCACGTACACGACGCGGGCGTCCGGGTTCGTACTCTGCGCGAGTTCGTGCACGTTGCCCGCCGTGGGCACGCCGGAGCCGAGGTCGAGGAACTGGTCGATGCCCTGCCCGACCAGATAGCGCACCGCCCGGCGCAGGAAGTCCCGGTTGGCCCGCGACGCCGCCCGCACGCCGGGGAACGCCGCCTCCGCGGCTTCGGCGGCTGCCCGGTCGGCCTCGAAGTTGTGGAATCCGCCCAGGAAGTAGTCGTACATCCGTGCAGGATTCGGCCGCTGCGGGTCGAGCTCGTGTACGTGCAGGGTCATCTCCTCCACAACAAGGACCGGATGCGGCACCACAGTACTCGCAGTTCGCACCACCCGGCACGGTGAACTCTTGGGTCTCAGCCGCACGGCCGACCCGTCCGGCCGGGTTCGTCGCCGTCTGTTATCACGGCCCTTCGCTGTGCTTCGGCCGCCGCCCGGACGCGGTTGCAACGTGCGTTCTTCCCCCTACGGCGTGCTGCGTGAAATGCTCCTGGTGCGGCGACGGGGTCGCCGGGTAGAGGTGTACTGATACCGGTGTTCAGGGGAGGGCGGGCGGCGTGGTCGTGGAGCCGTTGGCGGGTGGGGATCCGGGGCAGATAGCCGGCTACCGGGTGCAGGCGCGGCTCGGGTTCGGCAGCGCCGGACCGGTGTATCTGGCCGCCGCGCCGGACGGCCGGCCGGTGGCGATCACCGTGGTGCGGCCGGAGTTCGTGGCGGACCAGGCGTTCCGCGAGCGCCTCGCCGAGCGGCTGGGGGTCGCACGGGCGATTCAGAGTCCGCATTTGGTGCCGCTCCTCGACGCCGATCTGCCCGGTCCGCAGCCGTGGTTCGCGACCGCGTACGTGCAGGGGCCGTCGCTGCAGCAGGCGATTGCGCAGTACGGTCCGATGCCGACCGGTACCGCGCTGATGCTCGCGTCGGCTGTCGCACAGGCCCTGGCGGCAGCGCACGCGGCCGGTATCTCGCACGGCGACCTGCGGCCGTCCGGTGTGCTGCTCGCGCAGAGCGGACCGCAGGTGACCGGGCTCGGTCTGGCCGGGGCCGTGCAGGCCGCGGAACTCGGCCGCGAGGCGCTGCGCGCAGGCTCGGTGCGGTATCAGGCTCCTGAGCAGATCCTCGGCGGGCCGGCGGTCGCGGAGTCCGCCGCGGAGTCCGCCACCGATTCCGCCGCTGAGACGATCTCCATCTCCATGTCCGTCCCAATGTCCATCCCCGCACCCGCACCCGCGTCCACCGCTACGCCGATCGCCGCGCCGGCCGACGTATTCGCCCTCGGACACCTCGCGGCGTACGCGCTGCTGGGCCGCTCGCCGTTCGGAACGGGCGACCAGGTCGCGGTCAGCCACCGGATCCTGCACCAGGACCCTGATCTGGCCGGCTGCCCGGAGTTCCTCTGCGAACTGATCGAGCGCACGCTCGCGAAGGATCCCGCGGCCCGCCCCACCGCGGCCGAGGTGGCCGAGTTCTGCGGCGCGCACACGCCCGCGCAGGCCCCGCTGTGGCCCGCCCCGATCCCGGTGCCGATCCCGCCGTCGGCCACGGCGCTCGCGCAGGGCGGCGCGCCAGGCGGCCGACGGCCGAGGTGGCCGTGGTCGCGGGCGATGTCGATCGCCGCGGCAGCCACGGTGCTGGTCATCGCGGCGGCGGCCGTCACCACCGCCCTGCTGTTGCAGGGCTCGAACACCGCTGCCGCGGCGCCGCCGCCGCACCCGAGCCCGGTCGCGCACGTGAGCGCCTCCGCCAGCCCGTCGCCGAGCCCGTCCCCCTCCCCCGCGATCGACCCGTGCCTGGTCGGCTCCTGGAAGGGCGTGTCCGACAACGTCAACAACACGATCGACAGCAACACGGTCACCTTCACCGGTCCCGGACCGGCCTCGACCGTCTTCACGGCCGACGGCACCAACACCAGTAACTTCGGCTCGGGCGAGGTACTCACCGCGACGGTCGACGGCGATCACTGGACCGAGACCCTCAAGGGCACGTCCACCCAGCACGTCGAGACCCGCGACGGCACGATGCTGTCCAGCAACGTGGTGACCAAGGGCACGTTCGTACTCAAGGACGCCAACGGATCGAACACCACCGGCGCGCTGGCCTTGAACACCGCGCCGGCCCCGTACTCGTGCTCCGGAAACACCCTGCGCGAATACGACGACCAGGGCGGATCAACAGTCTTCACCCGGGTAGGTCCCTGACCCGGGCGGATGGCAGGCCACTGACTGCGGACAGCAGACAGCCCGCAGGCTGCTTCCCTTCCGGGGCCGCGTCGGGCACGAATGCTCGAAGGCGGCCGCGGCCGGGCACCGAGGACGATGCCGGTGAGCCTGCGGGCCGGGTGACTGCTGGTGTTACGCCCGCCGCCCGAACCTGCCGGGAGAGGGTGCGGCCGAAGCCGCGTCCTCGACTGCGGGCAGGGCGGCTAGCGGACAGCCACCTCACGCGTCCTGGTCTTACTCAACTCAGGATCACCTCCTTTCGGTGTGCCGCCACCGTAGATCGAACGGCCGCGGCCGTGCAACGGATTTACCGCGCCGATTAGAGTTGGACCCATGACCACGGCGCTCGAAGTACAGGTCCTGCGGGTGTTCGTCGATCCGGCCGGCGCCCACGGCAACGAACTCGGGGTGGTGTTCGACGCGGCGGACCTGCCCAGCGAGCTGGGGATTCGGCTGACCGCCCACCTCGGCTTCAGCGAGACAGTGTTCGTGGACGACGCCGAGCGTGCAGCGTTCCGGATCTTCACCCCGGCCTCCGAACTGAAGCTGGCCGGGCACCCGGCGGTCGGGACCGCGTGGGTGCTGGCCGAGCGGACCGGGGCGGCGCCGCAGGTGCTGCGGCCGAAGCTGGCCTCGGAGGTGCCGACCTGGCGAGAGGCGGGCACGGGCGGCGACTCGGACCTGGTGTGGATCCGGGGCGCGGTGGCGGACGCCTTCCTGTGGGAGTACGTGCAGTTGGACGACCCGGCAGAAGTGGACGCGCTGCTGGCGCAGCCCGAGCCCGGCTCAGCGGAGCTGGAGCAGCGGTCCCGGCACCAGTTCTGGGCGTGGATCGACGAGCCGGCGGGCCTGCTCCGCTCCCGCTCCTTCTGCGCGAGCATCGGCGTGCCCGAGGACGAGGCGACCGGCTCCGCCGCGATCCACCTCACCCACCGCCTCGGCCGTCCGATCACGATCCGCCAGGGCCGCGGTTCGATCATCGAGGCGCGACCCGCCGCCGAATCCGGCTGGGCCGAGATCGGTGGCCGCGTCGTCTCGGACGGAATGCGTACCGTGACTCTCTAAAGAACCGCCTAGAGCACCGTGACTACAGGCCGGGGAGCCACCGTCGCGCGGCGGCTCCCCGGCTTGGGTTCTCGGTCTCAGCAGTCCCGGGCTCAGCAGCCCGGGTTCGTGGTCTGGGTCGCGGTGGCGTCGCCGGAGACGGCCTTGAGCGTGAAGACCTCGCCGCAGTAGGAGCTGCTCGGGATCGACGTGCCGACGTCGTACGCGGTCTTGCCGCTCAGGGTCCACGAGGCGGTGCGCTCGTCGGTCTTCGCGCCGTTCTTCACGCCGTAGTAGTCCACCGTCACGGTGACCTTGCCGGTGCCCGAGGTGTTCACGTGCATCAGCAGGCCGATCTGGCGCTGCGTCTGGCTGCCGCCGAGCAGCGACAGCTGAAGGGCCGTCACGTTCGCCGCGTTCGGGGCGACGGGGGCTGTCGGCGGAGTGGTCACCGAGGCGACCGGTGTGGGCGTGGTCTTCTTGACGGGCGGGGCAGCCGAGTGGCTTGCGGCCGGGGCGCCGACCGCATGCGTGGTGCCGGTCGTGACGACGGCGGGGTGGCCGGTCGGGTCAGAGCCCAGATGCAGGCTGCTCACCGCCCACCAGCACAGCGCCGCGACCGCGCCGAGGATGCCGACGGCCTGCACCACCATTCCGGCGTGCGGGCCGCGCCGGTCGGCACGGACGATCGGGTCGCCATCGTCGTCGTCGAAGCCCCCCGAGCCGGAGCCCCAGACCACCGGGCGGGCGAACGCCGGCGGAGGCGGGGTGCCGAGCAGGGGCTCGCCGCGCGGAGTCGGCAGGTTCGGCGGGATGCCGGGGCCTTTCGGGGCGAACAGCGCGGGCGGCCCGAACAGCGCCGAGGAGTCTGCGGGCGCCGGCCCCCGGGCAGGGGCGGCGGGCGGCGCGTCGGACGGGGCCGGCTCCGGGCGGAACAGCGCTTCCAGCTCCGGGTCGAGCGGCCGCTGCGGCGGCGGGTCCTGGGCGGGGAACTGCGGCAGCGGGGCCTGTGACGGCGGGTTCTGCGACTGCGGCGCCACGAACGGGGCCTGGGCCGAGGATCCGAACGGCGCGGTGGGCAGATAAGGCTGCTGCGAAGCGTCCGGCTGGTACTCGACCGGGACCTGCGGCCCGGCCGCGGACCCGGACAGGTCCAGTCCGCCGAGGGCCTCGAAGGCCTCGAACTCGTAGGCGGGTCTGCGGTGCCGGCCTGAGTTGGCCAGCGGGTCGATGATCGCCGCGGCGGGCACCGAGCCGAAGGCGGCGGCCACCCGGGGCGCGTGGTGCGGCTGCGGCGGTCCCTCCCGGACGGCGCTGGGCGGGGCGGACATCGGATTCGGCACGGCGGGCGCGAACTGGTCCAGGATGCGCGCCCCGGCCGAGGCTATCCGGGCCAGGTCCGCGGACAGGTGGGCCTGGTGGTTGAGCGTCCAGTCCAGGTCCACGTCGTCGAGCACGGGACGCCACCAGTCCAGGGCGAAGCCCGCCTGGGCGAGCAGCGCCTGCACCTGCCCGTCCCAGGGCCCCTCGTCGCCGGGCTGTTCACCCGCGAGTTGCGAGACGCGGGTCGCCACGGCGGTGAGTTGGTCCAGGGCGACGCGGGCGTCGGCGTCGGTACGCGGGAGCGCCCAGCGTAGTCCCAGCAAGGCCTGGACGAGTTCGTCGCGCGGGTCCGTCGGCCGATCCGGACCCGGCGTCCTCCAATCGGCGGTCACGCCTGCTACGTACCCACGCTTCCTGATACACAGTGCTGCTGGGCGGTTACGATTTCGTGCTCGTGGTTGCTTATTTAACCAAACCCGCGCGCCGGAGCGCATCCGCTAACGCGGTATCGGCGGAAGAGCCGGAATTACCCGCATTCCGCCCCTGATCGCGCTGACCGCCGCGGCCGGGCTCGGTTCGATTCTGCCCGTCCCGGCTCTGGCTGTCACGGTTCTGACCGGACCGGTTCTGGCCGCCGCGGTTCTGGCCACCCTGGCCCCGCTCGCCGGCCGCCTCGCCGCGCCCGGGGCCGGAGCCGCCGCGCGGGCGCTGCGGTTCGTCGTCCAGCCGCAGGGTCAGCGAGATCCGCTGCCGGGGCAGGTCCACGTCCAGCACCTTGACCCGGACCACGTCGCCGGGCTTGACCACCTCGCGCGGGTCCTTGACGAAGGTGCGCGACATGGCCGAGACGTGCACGAGGCCGTCCTGGTGCACGCCGACGTCCACGAAGGCGCCGAAGGCGGCGACGTTGGTCACCACGCCCTCCAGCAGCATCCCGGGCTGGAGGTCGGAGGGCTTCTCCACGCCCTCCTTGAACGTTGCGGTGCGGAAGGCCGGGCGCGGGTCCCGGCCCGGCTTCTCCAGCTCGCGCAGGATGTCGGTGACGGTGGGCAGGCCGAAGGTGGCGTCCACGTAGTCGGCGGGCCTGACGGCTCGCAGCGCGGTGCCGTTGCCGATCAGGGTTTTGAGCTCCTGGCCGGTGGAGGTCAGGATCCTGCGGACCACCGGGTAGGCCTCGGGGTGCACGCTGGAGGCGTCCAGCGGGTCGTCGCCGCCGGGGATGCGCAGGAAGCCCGCGCACTGCTCGAAGGCCTTGGGGCCGAGCCGGGAGACGCTCTTGAGCGCGGTGCGGGTGCGGAACGGGCCGTTGGAGTCCCGGTGCGCCACGATGTTCTCGGCCAGGCTGTCGCCGATCCCGGAGACCCGGGCCAGCAGCGGCACCGAGGCGGTGTTCACGTCCACGCCGACGCCGTTGACGCAGTCCTCGACGACGGCGTCCAGCGAGCGGGAGAGCTTGAACTCGGACAGGTCGTGCTGGTACTGGCCGACGCCGATCGACTTCGGGTCGATCTTGACCAGCTCCGCGAGGGGGTCCTGCAGCCGGCGGGCGATGGAGACCGCGCCGCGCAGCGAGACGTCCATGCCGGGCAGTTCCTGCGAGGCGTAGGCGGAGGCCGAGTAGACGGACGCGCCCGCCTCGGAGACCAGCACCTTGGTCAGCTTCAGTTCGGGGTGCCGGGCGATCAGGTCCAGGGCCAGCTTGTCGGTCTCCCGGGAGGCGGTGCCGTTGCCGATGGCGATCAGGTCGACCCCGTGCTCGGCGGCCAGCTTGGCGAGGATCGCGATCGACTCGTCCCAGCGCTGCTGCGGCACGTGCGGGTAGATCGCGGTGGTGGCCACGGGCTTGCCGGTGGCGTCCACCACGGCGACCTTCACCCCGGTGCGGTAGCCGGGGTCAAGGCCCATCGTGGCCCTGGTCCCGGCGGGGGCGGCCAGCAGCAGGTCGCGCAGGTTGGCGGCGAAGACGCGTACCGCCTCGTCCTCGGCGGCCTGCCACAGCCGCATCCGCAGGTCGATCCCGAGCCGGACCAGGATGCGGGTGCGCCAGGCCCAGCGCACCGTCTCCAGCAGCCAGCGGTCGGCCGCGCGGCCCCGCTCGGCGATCTCGAAGCGGGCGGCGATGCGGACCTCGTAGCCGGTGCGGGCCGGGGCGGCGGCGCTCTCACCCGCGGGCGCGGCGGCCGCCTCGGGCTCCAGGACCAGGTCGAGGACCTCCTCCTTCTCGCCGCGCAGCAGGGCCAGCACCCGGTGCGAGGGCAGCGAGGTGAAGGCCTCGGCGAACTCGAAGTAGTCGGAGAACTTGGCCCCGGGCTCCTGCTTGCCGTCGCGCACGGTGGACACGACCCGGCCGCGCTCCCACATCCGCTCGCGCAGGTCGCCGATCAGGTCGGCGTCCTCGGCGAAGCGCTCGACCAGGATCGAGCGGGCCCCGTCCAGCGCGGCGGCCACGTCGGCCACGCCCCTGTCGGCGTCCACGTACTCGGCCGCGGTGGTCTGCGGGTCCTGCGTCGGGTCGGCCAGCAGCAGTTCGGCCAGGGGTTCGAGCCCTGCCTCGCGGGCGATCTGGGCCTTGGTGCGGCGCTTGGGCTTGAACGGCAGGTAGATGTCCTCCAGCCGGGCCTTGGAGTCGGCGGCCATGATCTGCGCAGCGAGGGCCTCGTCGAGCTTGCCCTGGCTGCGGATCGACTCCAGGATCGCGGCCCGGCGCTCCTCCAGCTCGCGCAGGTAGCGCAGCCGCTCCTCGAGGGTGCGCAGCTGGGTGTCGTCCAGGGCTTCGGTGGCCTCCTTGCGGTAGCGGGCGATGAACGGGACGGTGGCCCCGCCGTCGAGCAGCTCCACCGCCGCCGTGACCTGGCGTTCCCGCACGCCTAGCTCTTCGGCGATCCGCTGGTTGATCGGCACCGTCATCGTTGCTGCCCTGCCCGCCTGTCGACTGGTCCTCGCTCACTGCACTACGCATTGTGCCGGGCCGCGCTGACAGAACCAAACAGCGCCGCAATCAAGGAGGCGCCTGACGTCGCGGCCGGTAAATCAGCATAATTCATCTGTTAAATTATAAATATGTCCATCCTGTAAGTTTCGCATGATTTTGACTCCTGACCTCGAACGCTGATAAACGCTGTAGCCAGGGGGAGGTGAGACATTCAACTGATCTACAGGAAGATTTCGAGACCATGCATCCAAGATTCCTCAGCATCCCGACGCGCGGCGACCCCGGTCACACGTTGCTGTCCACCGCGGCCGCGCACCTGCCCCGCCGCTCCACGGTCCTGACGGTGCTGCGCGTCTGCCTCGCGGCCGTCTACCTCTGGTTCGGCAGCCTCAAGCTCGCCGGAGTCAGCTCCGTCAACGCCCTGGTCCAGGCCACCCTGCCGTGGCCGGCCCCGGGCTGGCTGGTCCCGGCCATGGGCGCGCTCGAGATCGGCATCGGCGCCGCGTTCCTGTGGGGCCGGCTGCTGCTGCTCCTGCTGCCGCTGTTCGTGGGGCACATGGCGGCCACCTTCTCGGTGCTGGTCATGGCGCCGCAGCTGGCCTTCTCGCACGGCAACCCGCTCGTGCTCACCTTCACCGGGGAGTTCGTCGTCAAGAACCTGGTGCTGCTGTCCGCCGGGGTCCTGGTCGCGCTCGACCCCGACTCGGGGGTGGCGCCGGTCCCGGTCGCCGAGCCCGTCCGCATTCCGGTGGAAAGCGGCAGCCGCGACAAAGCATGACCGCGGCACGGGCGCTTACCCGGTGACGCAGCGGAAAAGAGCCGTGTCGAGCCGTCTGGCGGCCGGCTCGTCCACGAAGATCCAGTCACCTGGGGTCTAGACATGGACTGCGCCTCTACACTGGTTGCCCCGGAGTAGCACCGGGTTCGGACCGTGGAGGATGCCGTGGACGGCTCGCCGCTCATCGACAGCCTGCGCAAGGCGGTGGAGGCCGCGCCGCAGGACGTGCCCCTGCGGCTGCACCTCGCCGGCCTGCTGCTCGACGCGGGTGCGACGGCCGAGGCGATCAGCCACCTCGGCCTGGTGCTCGCGGCCGATCCGACCAGTGCGGCGGCCCTGGTGCTGATACAGCGCGCGGCAAGCGGCGGGGCCGCAGCAGACGGGGCCGGGAGCGCCGCAGCGCCCGCTCCGCCGCCCACGACTACTCCGCCCCCTGCTGCGCCGCCGGCCGCGCAACCCTCCGCGGCCCTGCCCGCTCCCCCGTCCCCGCGCTCCAGCGGCCACGAGTTCGAGGACTTCGACTGGGACGCGGCCGCCCGCGACCTCGGCGAGATCCTGCCGCCGATGTTCCTGGACGGCGACGAGGAGCTGACCGAGCCCGCCTACGACGTGGAGGCCAGCACGGTACGGCTGGCCGACGTGGGCGGCATGTCGCAGGTGAAGAAGCGCCTCGAGGCCGCGTTCCTGGCCCCGATGCGCAACCCCGAGCTGAGCCGGCTCTACGGAAAGTCGCTCAAAGGCGGCCTGCTGCTGTACGGCCCGCCCGGCTGCGGCAAGACCTTCCTGGCCCGCGCGATCGCCGGGGAGCTGGGCGCGGCCTTCTTCTCGGTGACGCTGGCCGACGTGCTGGACATGTACATCGGGCAGAGCGAGCGGAACCTGAGCGAGATCTTCGCCACCGCCCGCCGCAACGCGCCCTGCGTGCTGTTCCTGGACGAGGTGGACGCACTGGGCCAGCGGCGCAGCCAGCTGCGCTCCAACTCGATGCGCGGAACCGTCAACCAGCTGCTCTCCGAGCTGGACGGCGTCGGCGCGCAGAACGACGGCGTCTTCGTGCTGGCGGCGACCAACGCGCCGTGGGACGTGGACGTCGCGCTGCGCAGGCCGGGGCGGCTGGACCGCACGCTGCTGGTGCTTCCGCCGGACCAGTCCGCACGGGAGGCGATCCTGCGGCATCATCTGAAGGGCCGTCCGGTGTCGAAGATCGACCTGGGCTCGGCGGCGAAGCGGACCGAGGGCTACTCGGGCGCGGATCTGGCGCACGTGTGCGAGACGGCGGCCGAGCGCGCGCTGCTGGACTCGGCGGTCTCGGGCACGGTGCGGATGATCGAGATGCGCGACCTCGACGCGGCGCTGGGCGAGGTGCGGCCGTCGGTCGGCCCGTGGCTCGAGTCGGCGCGCAACGTGGCGATGTTCGCGAACGAGGCGGGTGCGTACGACGACCTGCTGGAGTACCTCAAGAAGCGAAAGTTGTTGTGACCGGTGACCGAGCTGGACGCGCGCGGCGAGCTGATCCGCGCCTCGACGCTGCTCGACCTGGGCAGGGCGGGCGAGGCACGGGCACGTCTTGGCGCGGTACTGGCGGCGGAGCCGGGTAACGCGTTCGCGCTGCGGCTACTGGCCCGGTGTCACCACGCGACCGGCGATATGGACCGGGCGATCGAGGTGGCGCGGTCGGCGGTGGCCGCGGATCCGGGCTCGGAGCACGGGCACCGGATACTGGCCAACGCGTACAACTCGGCGGGTGACCGGTGGGCCGCGACGCGTGAGGCGCAGGAGGCGCTGCGGCTGGCCCCGGAGGAGTGGCGCTGCCACTGGCTGCTGGCCGAGTGCCTGCGGCACAGCGATCCGCACGCGGCCCTGCCCGCGGCGCAGAAGGCCCGGGAACTCGCGCCGCAGGAAGCAGACGTACACGTGCTCTACGGCGTCGTGGTCAAGCAGCTCGGCCGCACCGACGAGGCGCGCGCGGCGTATCTGCACGCGTTGAGCATCAACCCGAACCTGGCCACCGCGCACAACAACATCGCCGTGCTCGACCGGGCGAACGGGCGCTGGGCGCGCGCCCTGGCCGGGTTCCGGACCTCGCTGCGGCACAATCCGCAGCAGAAGCTGGCCAAGGAGAACCTGGCCAACACGATCGTGCTGCTGCTGCGCCGGCTGTGCGCGACGGCCTATCTCACCGCGATCGCCGCGCTGCTGGCGGCGGGATTCACCAGCGCGGGGGTGCTGCGTACGGCCGGGGTGACGGTCTGCGTCCTGCTGCTGGGCGGGCTGGGCTGGGTCCTGGTCACCACGCGGCGCAGCGTCGGCCCGTTCGCCAACACGGTGCTGCGCACGGACCGGCGCGCCGTGGCGGCCCTGGCCGCGTTCACGGTCGCGTTCGCGGCCGTGGTGCTGCTCGCGGTCGTGCAGGTTGTTCCGCGGCATCAGATCCATGCGGCGCTGGGGCAGTTCGGGCACGGGTCGCAGCTCGCGCCGCTCGTCGTGTTCGGGCTGCTGGTGGCCGCGCGCAACGCCCGCAACGGCAGGAAGTGACCTGCTAGCGTGGCGCCGTGATCGAGACCACCGCGGGTCCGCGCCGCCTGGGCGTCATGTTCGACCGCAGCCTGCCGCCGGAGGAGCTGCCCGGCTTCGCCCGCGAGGTGGAGCGGCTCGGGGCGGACGACCTGTGGGTCGTGGAGGACCTGCGCTGGGCCGGGTCGATCGCCTCGGCCGGGACGGCGCTGGCCGCGACCGGGTCGCTGCGGGTCGGCATCGGGATCGCTCCCGCGCCGCTGCGCAACCCGGCGCTGCTCGCGATGGAGCTCGGAACCCTGGCGCGCATCCACCCGGGCCGCCTGGTCGCGGGCGTCGGGCACGGCGCGCTGGGCTGGATGCGCGAGGTCGGCGCGGCCGTCCCGAACCAGCTGGCGCTGTTGGAGGAGACGATCCAGGCGGTGCGGGCGATCCTGCGCGGTGAGGACGTCACGCTGGCCGGGCGGGCGATCCACCTCGAAGGCGTGCGGCTGGTGCACCCGCCGCACCAGGTCCCGCCGGTGATCGCCGGGGTCATCGGGCCGCGCTCGCTGACGCTGTCCGGCCGGGTGGCCGACGGCACGCTGGTGGTCGAGGGGCGGGGCCCGAAGGAACTGGCCGGTATCCGTGCCCTGATCGACAAGGGCCGCGCAGCCGCCGACGCGGACGAGGCCGACCGGCCGCACGAGCTGCTCATCCTCACCCACCTCTGCCTGGACGAGGACGCCGAGCGCGTGAACGCGGCACTTGAGCCGATCCGCGCCGAGTACTCGGGTTTCCTCGGCGTGCCGCCGGAGGAGGTCTTCACGGTCTCCGGCGGCGCGGCGGACGTGGCGCAGCGCGCCCGAGACCTGTGGCAGGCCGGGGTGGACACGGTGATCCTGCGTCCGGTCGGCGACAATCCGATCGAGCACTTCGCCCGCGCCGTCGCCGCCCTTCGAGCGTAGCCGGGCCTGTCAGAGCCCGAATTCCTGCGCGAGGGCGCGGTAGCCGGGGACCGGATCGGCGCCGAGGACCTGCACGGCCACGTGGTCCGCTCCGGCCTTGAGGTGCGCGTTGACCACTGTGGCGAGCGCGGCCGCGTCGCCGTGCACGGCCAATGCGTCCACCAGTCGGTCGCTGCCGCCCTGCTCGAAGTCCTCGTCCGTGAAGCCGAGTCGGCGCAGGTTGCCGGTGTAGTTCCGCATCCCCAGGTAGGTGCGGATCCCGGGGCGGGCCAGTTCGCGGCCACGGGCCGGATCCGGATCCAGCAGCACCTTCTGCTCCGGGATGACGAGGGTGCCGGCGCCGACCAGCTCGCGCGCCTGGCGGGTGTGCTGCGGCGTGACGAGGTAGGGGATGGATCCCGCCGTGCGCTGTGCAGCCAGGCGCAGGACCCTGGGACCGAGTGCGGCGAGCAGGGTGCGGTCGGACGGGACGTCGTGCGCGGCGAGCACGTCGAGGTAGTTCTCCAGCGCTTCGTACGGCTTGGCGAAGCTCTGGTCGGCCTCCGGATGTCCGGCGCCGATACCGAGCAGGAAGCGGCCGGGGTATTTGGCGGCGAGCCGGTGGTACGACTGCGCGACCTGCTCGGCGGGCGACTTCCAGATGTTCACGATGCTGGTCGCGATCGTGATCGTCGAGGTCGCGTCGAGCAGCTCCTCGGGTTCGGCCAGGTCGGCGGCGGGCGAGCCGCCCAGCCAGAGCGCCCCGTAGCCGAGCCGCTCGATCTCGGCGGCCAGCCCGGGCTGGATCCGGCTTCTGCGCCAGATCCCGATGTGTCCCAGTTCGAAGTCGGTCATGCTGACTTCAACCGGGCGCCGCCGGCCGGGATTCCGGCTCCGCGGACGTATTCGTCACGGCCGCGTCGCGGCCAGCACCTCGGCCAGGTGGACCGTCTTGATCGGCGCGCCGGAGCGCTGGGCGGTGCCGCCGATGTGCATCAGGCAGGAGTTGTCCGCCGCCACCAGGTACTGCGCGCCGCTGCTCACCGCGTTGGCGACCTTGTCCGCGCCCATCGCCGCCGAGACGTCCGGGTTCTTCACGGCGAAGGTGCCGCCGAAGCCGCAGCACTCGCTCGCGCCCGGCAGCTCCACCAGCTCCAGCCCCGAGACCGCGCGCAGCAGCCGGGTCGGCCGGTCCCCGACCCCGAGCAGCCGCAGCGAGTGGCAGGTCGGGTGGTAGGCCACCGAGTGCGGGAAGTACGCGCCCACGTCCTCGACGCCCAGCACGTCGATCAGAAATTCAGACAACTCATACACGTGGGGGGTGGCGGCGTCCGGCGCGATCTTCGGATGAATGTCCCGCACCATCGCCGCGCAGGAGCCCGAGGGCGTCACGACGTGCTCGTAGCCCTCGAACGCCGTCGCGAAGCTGCGCGCCAGCGGCTCGGCGTCGTGCTGGTATCCGGTGTTGTAGTGCATCTGGCCGCAGCAGGTCTGGGCCAGCGGAAAGTCCACCGTGACGCCGAGCCGTTCGAGCAGCGCCACCGTGGCCTTGCCGGCCTCGGGGAACAGCATGTCGTTCAGACAGGTGATGAAGAGTGCGACGCGCACCGGACCGGCCCCCTCGTCGTTCGGCGAAGATCCGACGACATCATGCTGTGCCCGGCGGGTGAAGGGCAATACGCGACTCTGGCCGTACGGCGGAACGGGCCGGTCAGGCCGTGTTCAGGCCGTGTGCCGTCCCGTCAGATGCGCGAAGACGATGACGTTGCCCAAGTATCCCTGGCCACGCAGGAACTCGCCGCCGCAGGTGATCAGACGCAGCCCCGCGTAGGGCAGCGCGCCGTACACCTTGCTGGTGGGGAAGTCGCGCTTGCGTACCAGCTCCACCGAGTCGACGGTGAACTCCGCGATCTGATGATCCGACCGCGTCACCTCGACCAGGTCCCCCGGACGCACCGCGCCGAGCGCGAAGAACGCGGCGCGGTGGTCGGGGAGGTCGAGCGAGTCCACGTGCGCGTCGATGACTGCCGGGCCGGGCTGACCCGGCGTCGGGCCGCGATCGAACCAGGCCGCCTTGAGGGCATCGGACAGGGGCGGTACGCCGAGCGTGCCGTTACGCGCCAGGCCGACCTTGATCAACGCGGCATCGATGCCGACTCGCGGGACGGTGATACGCGTCGGTACTGCGTAGGACAGCGGCGTCGCGAAGGCAACGGACTGCCCTGATTGCCGAGACTGATCGGCGGCCGGCGGCAGTGCCGGGAGCGCGTGGGCGGCGCTGATAGGCGGCAACGGGGGCGGCGCGGCGGCCACGGCTGCGGCTCCGCTCAGCCCGTGAGCCACCGTCTTCACCAGATTGAATCCGCCGAGCGCGAGCAAAACCACGGCGCCCGCAGCCAGCACCCGGTTGCCGCGCGCACGTACCGGTGGTGGCGCGGCTGCCGGAGACCCGGCTCCTCGAGAGGCTGCGCTCCGAGGCATGTCAGCCCTGGTCACCGGCCCGCCGACGCCGACGCACCACCACTGCGCCGACCCCGAGGCCGGCCGCGGTCAGTACCGCTCCGAAGCCGAGGCTGCCCGCGCCGGACGCGGCCGAGGCCTGCGAGGCTCCGTCGCCGGTGGCCGCCCCGCCGTGCGGACGCACCGGCTTCGGGGTCGGCTTCCCGCTCGGCACGACGCCGGAGGAGTGGGTCGCGGACGGGGTAGGCGTCGGGGTCCGGGTCGGCGTCACCGTGGGAGTCGGGCTCGGCTTCCCGGAGCAGTCGCACACCGAGATCCAGCCGGTGAAGTGCTTGCCGCCGCAGGTGACGTTGACCCGCCAGGTTCCCGGCCTGGCGTGCTTGCTCACCATGCCGACTCCGCCGGTCACGTTGGACAGCATCGCCAGCGGGATCGGGGCGGTGAACACGCTCGACGTGGCGGTGCCGGTCGGCGCGACACACTGCATGCCGAACACCGAGACCTGGCCGCCCGGAGCGACTGTGTCCGGCTGGACCACCACCGAGCCGGACGGCGGGGCCGCGTACGCGCTGGGAACGAGCCCGAGCGTCAGGAGTGCGGAGGCCGCGCTCGCGGCGGCGAGGTGCTTGACGCGCACTGGACACGTTCCTTTCGTGGGGCTCCGGCGCTGACGGTCTGTCAGCGCCGGACCCTCACTGGCCTGCCCTGCCGCGGGTCACCCGATACGTATATTGAGACAAATACATCCATTCATCCCAATATTCGGATCACCTGTTCGGGCCAGCGGTGGGCAGTGCACTCGGAACGGGATGCAGCGTGAGCATGGAACCTAGAAGGCGGAGATGCCCTCCGGGGTGCCCAGACCGGTCGGGCCGTCCCAGCCGGTGGTCGCCGTGCACAGCTCGGAGACCGAGCAGGAGCCGTTCGACCCGCTCGTCACGTCGTTGAGGGACGACGTGCCCGCGTAGTTGTACAGGGTGTTGTTGCTCACCGAGGACTCGTTGCCGGCCAGCGCGAAGACCCCGGCGATGAACGGCGAGGCCACCGAGGTGCCGCCGAACTGGAGCCAGCCGACATAGCCCTGGTAGGCGGTCGAGTCGTATACGGCCACGCCGGTGTTCGGGTCGGCCACCGCGGAGACGTCGGCCACCGCGCGCCTGGTGCAGCCGGTGGTCACCAGGGACTGCCCGGTGATCTTCGTCTCGCGCGTCGAGCAGCCGGAGCCCGCGCCGGACCACGCCGTCTCGGTCCAGCCGCGGCTGGCCGTGGTCGAGGTGGACAGCGAGGTGCCGCCGACGGCGACCACGTACTTGCTCGCGGCCGGGTACTCCACCCCGTAGCCGCCGTCACCGGACGAGGCGGTGATCACCACGCCGGAGTGGTTGAAGTAGGAGGTGTCGTACGTGGTCTCGCTGGAGGACTCGGAGCCGCCCCAGCTGTTGGACACGACCTTCGCGCCCAGCGTGACCGCCTCGTTCTCGGCCGTGCCGAGCGAGGCATAGGAGGAACTGGTCGCCTCGACCAGGATGATCTTGCAGTTCGGGCAGACCGCGGAGGCCATGTCCAGGTCCAGCGACTCCTCCTCGGCCCAGCCGCCGTCGGTGGACGGCAGCGAGGTGGTGGAGCCGGTCTGCGAGACGACCTTCAGGCAGCCGCTGGCCACGGTGCACGCGGACAGCCCGTAGGCCGAGCGGTAGACGGCCAGGTCGGCCGCCGCGGTCGGGTCGTTGTAGGCGTCCACGATGCCGATGGTCTGGCTCGAGCCGTCCGCCGCGGAGGCCGCGGTCAGACCGTAGGCCGCCTGCAGCTGCGACGGGATGTAGCCGCTCGTGGTCGACGTGCCGGAGTCCTTGTGCACCTTGCTCGTGCGCAGCAGGGCGTTGCACGCGGCGAAGCCGGAAGCCGGGGTCGCGCCGCAGCCGGCGCGGGTGATGGTGGTGGTGACCGCGGTGCTCGTGACTGCGGTGTGGGTGACAGCGGTGCCCACTGCCGCGCTCGCGGTGGCGGCGGTCTGGGTGGCCACGAGCGCTGCGACCGCGGTGGCGGCCGTCAGCGTCATGACCGATATCAGGCGTCGTGCTCGGTGGTACGACACTCAGTCCTCCTGTAGGGGGAATCCGTCCGGTGTGGGCCGGACTGCCAGGAAGAATGCCTGAGGTTTCAGGGGTCTGTCGCTCAATACTCAGTAAACTGATAGCCATCCCGCGGCAAAGTTCCGCTCACTTCGAGATCTGATGTGTCATAAGGCGTTCGGCCCTCGGGACCAGGGTGACCAGTCGCCGAGATAGGCCCGCACCGTGTACAGCGCCGCCTGCTCTTTCGTCAGTTGCGGGACGTCCGCGGCAGTGGCGGCCGCGCCGGGCCCGGTGTTCGCGTACTCGGAGAAGCGCGCGTCGGTCCACTTGAAGTAAGGGCTCGACCAGTCCTCGTAGTGCTCCGGCCTGACCAGGGCGCCGAGGTAGCTGTCCCGGATGGTCAGCTGGGCTACCGGACTCGTCACGCCGGTGTGCCGCCACGGCCGGCCGAGGTAGATCGAGGCCGCCGGATACACCCCGGAGGAGTCGTCGATCCGGCTGCGGGTGATCAGGAAGCCGCGTCCGAAGGCGAGCGGGGTGTCCGGCGCGGTGACCGAGGCCCCGGGCTTGTCGGCGACCACGTCGATGGTGCTGCGGTCGAAGACGGCGGTGGCCGAGCCGCACAGGAAGTCCACCGTCCCGGCGATGTAGTCGTCCTCGAAGTACTCCCGGGCCGGGGGCGGGGCGGCCCGGCCGCTGGTGCTGGTCGCCGGGGGTGTCGGCGTGCCGTCCTCGGCGAAGCACTCCTGCGGCTGGAACGGGTCGGCGTAGGAGGAGGCGAAGATCGTGTCCTGATAGCCGAGGAAGCGGTCGTGCGCGAACAGCACCCGGTCCGCCACCGCCTTGACCGCCACCGCCTGCGGTCCGCGCGCGGCGGTGACCGGGTCGGCGGTCAGGTCGAAGGTGTTCGCGAAGGTCACCCCGTAGGCGCGGAACCCGTCCCCGGCGATGGTCGCGGTGGCCGAGCAGTCGGTGCCGTAGAGGTTCCCGTTCGCGGCGATCGTGCCGTGCGCGACGTCGTCCTTGATGACGACGTCGGCGGGGTCGCGGCCGGTACCGATCAGCGTGACGTCGGGCTTGTCGGCCGGGTCGTAGATCTGGCCGACATAGGTGCCGGGCCGCACCAGGATCGTGGTTGGGGCGCCGCCCGGCAAGATCGCGTTGAGCGCGGCCTGGATCGAGGCGAACTGGCCGTGGCCGTCCTGAGAGACGATCAGGACCCGTGGACGGTGCGCGGATCCGGAGGCGGAGTGGGCGGCGGCGCTCGCGGCAGTCGCGGGCACCAGCACCCCCGCCGCGATCAAGGCAGTCAGCCGCCGGCTCACGACACGACCGCCGACTTCACAGGTGTCCCGTTGATCGAGACATTGCTCAGCTCGAAGTCGGTCACGTACGTGGCGACGTTCGCCCCCGTCATCGCGGTGATGGTGACGTCGCTGAGCTTGATCGTGCCGATCGGGTCGGTCTGGTAGCCGATGGCGCTCCAGCCCTGGATGCAGGTGGCCACGGTCCACTCGGCCAGGCTGATGTCGGTGACCAGCGGCGGATACGTGCCCGTGTTCCCCTCGCCGTAGTTGAAGTCGATGAGCAGCACCGGGCCACCGACTGCGCTGGCGGCGACCCGGTAGACGTTGGTGTTGCGGATGTAGCCGCCGCGCACCGAGTTGGTCTTGAGCCGGTGGCCGGACTGCAGCCCGGCGCTGGTCAGACTCAGGTCCCTGGCGTACACGTCGCGCACTCCCCCGGTCATCTCGCTGCCGATGGTCACCGCGCCGTGGCCGTTGGCGAAGGAGGAGTTCTGGATCACGATGTTCCGGCTCGGCACGTTCACCCGCCGCCCGTCGCTGTTGCGGCCGGACTTGACCGCGATGCAGTCGTCGCCGACGTCGAAGGTGACGTGGTCGATCAGAACCCCGTCGCAGCACTCTGGGTCGCAGCCGTCGGTGTTCGGGCCGGTGGAGTTCACGGTGACTCCCTGGACGGTGACGGACTTGCACAAGGTCGGGTGCAGGTGCCAGAACGGCGAGTTGCGGAAGGTGACACCCTGGATCAGGACCCTTTCGCAGCGGTATGGCTCCACGAAGGTGGGCGGCATGTGGAATCCGGCCCCGTACACCCGCTGCCCGACCGGTACTCCGGCGTCGGCCTGCGCGGACAGCAGGGCGAAGTCGGCGTTCTCCAGCGGCTTCCAGGCCCACCAGTTGGCCGTGGACGCCTGCCCGTCCAGCACGCCCTGGCCGGTGATCGCGATGTCGTGCTGGTCGAGGGCGTAGATCAGCGGCGAGTAGTTCATCAGCTCGATGCCCTGCCAGCGGGTGAACACGACCGGCAGGTAGGCGTTCGAATCGGTGGAGAACAGCAGCACCGAGCCCTGTTCCAGGTGCAGCTCGACCCGGGAGAGCAGGTGGATCGGACCGGTCGCGTAGGTTCCGGCGGGCACGACAACCCGACCACCGCCGCCACGGCTCGCCGCCCCGATCGCTGCGGCGAAGGCGGCGGTGTTGTCCGTCACGCCGTCGGCGACCGCGCCGTACCGGCCGACGGGGAAGTCGCGCCGCGGGATCTGCGGGCGGCGGATCGAGGCGATGATCCGGTCGGCCGCCGCGTCGGCCCGGCACACCGCCGCGGACGAGGATCCGAAGGCGCCGACCGCGGCCGAGCCGGAAGAACCGTCAGCGGCGCTCGCCACCGCATCGAACAGGCTCGGCGCCGCGAACGCCCCGCCGACGGCCAGGGCGGAGAGCCGGAAGAACCTGCGGCGGCTGAGCGGACCAGGGGCCGTCCCGGTCACGCCGGAACCGCGGGAGACAGCGGAAACACGGGATACATCGGACATCGTTGTCTGATACCTCCGGCAGCTCGACAAGATCATGTATGAAGTCTCATATATGATGCACGGGCGAAGGTAGACCGCGATCCCCATCGAGTCAATGCTCTGCAACCCGCCGTGAAACCTTCATACCGCCCCCGGGCGCCGAATTCGGTCGATCCCCGGCGGTAACACTTGAATGCCTGTTGATGCAGACGTAACAAGATCGTCGCCGCGCCGCCCAGCTCCCCACGCGATGCTGCTGCGACCGGGCGGCGACACGCGGCCCGGCTCCGGAGCGAGCAGTTAGGGAGGCGTGGGCTGTGAGCACCCTCGAACAGAGCGTGGACCAGGAAGCCGCACCGACACGCGGCGGCCTGAAGCAGAACGCCATCGGGATGACCGGCGTCATCTTCATGGTCCTGGCCACGGCCGCGCCGATCACCGCGATGACCGGCAACGTGCCCATCGCGGTCGGCTACGGCAACGGCGCGGGCGTCCCCGGGGCCTTCCTCTTCGCCACCGCCGTGCTGGCCGTCTTCACCATCGGCTACTCGGCGATGGCCCGGCACGTGACCGCGACCGGGGCCTTCTACGGCTTCATCACCAAGGGCCTTGGCCGCTCGGCGGGCCTGGGCGCGGGCCTGATGGCCACCCTCGCCTACATGGTCTTCGAGGGCTCGCTGATCGGGATCTTCTCCTCCTTCTTCAAGACCGACGTCGAGTTCTTCAACGGGCCGAAGCTCAGCTGGATCGTCTACGCCCTCGCCGGAATCGCCGTCATCGCAGTGCTCGGATACTTCGACATCGAGATCTCCGGCAAGGTGCTCGCGGTGTTCCTGGTCACCGAGGTGGCGATCCTGCTCGCGCTCGGCCTCTCGGTGCTCTTCCGCGGCGGCGGCCCGCAGGGCCTGCAGGCCGGCTCGCTCAACCCGGGCCACGCGTTCACCGCCGTGGCCGGCGGCACCGCGGCGATCGGACTGTTCTTCGCGTTCTGGTCCTGGGTCGGCTTCGAGACCACCGCGGTCTACGGCGAGGAGTCGCGCAACCCCACCAAGATCATCCCCAAGGCGACGCTGATCGTGGTGATCGGGCTCGGCCTGTTCTACACCTTCATCTCCTGGATGACGATCTCCGGCAACGGCCCCGGCCAGGCGGTCGCGATCTCGGCCGGCAGCACCGGGAACCCCTTCGACCTGTTCTTCGGCATCACCCAGAAGTACATCGGCGCGTGGGCCAAGGACGTGTACATGGTGCTGACCGTCACCGGCTCGTTCGCCTGCGCCCTGGCCTTCCACAACTCCGCCTCGCGCTACCTGTTCGCGTTCGGCCGCGACGAGCTGCACCCGGCCGTCACCCCGCTGGGCCGCACCCACCCCAAGCACAAGTCGCCGCACGTCGCCTCGATCGTGCAGAGCGTGGTGACCCTCGCCATCACCCTGTACTTCTTCTGGTTCCAGGCGCCGACCAAGGCGGCCCCGGACGTGCCCTACTACTACGAGTTCGGGCTGCTCGCGATCATGGGCACGATGGCGATCCTGCTGGTGCAGGCCATCTGCTCGATCAGCGTGATCTGGTACTTCCACGTCAACAAGCACGAGGAGGGCTCGCCGCTGGCGGCCACCCGGGCCTGGTGGCGCACGCTGCTGGCCCCGGCGGTCGGCGCGCTCGGCATGGCGTACGTGGTCTACCTGCTGTTCAGCCACCTGAGCTTCGCCGCCGGCGCGGCCGCCGACAGCCCGGTCTACAAGATCACGCCGTACCTGGTGATCGGCGTGGGCGTCGTCGGGGTCTGCATCGGCCTGATCCTGCGGGCGGTGAATCAGACGCGCTACCAGCGGATCGGCGCGACGGTCCTGGCCGACGCGACGGACCGCTGAGGTGGTCTACCGCAGCACCATCCGCGGCGAGCGGTTCACCTTCGGGTCGCTGCCCGCGCTGCTCGCCGCGGCCAACGAGGTCAAATCAGGGGACGAACTCGCCGGGATCGCCGCCCGGGACGAGCGCGAGCGGGTCGCCGCGAAGCTCGCCCTGGCGGACCTGCCGCTGGCGGAGCTCGTCGCCGAGCCCCTGGTCGAGGACGAGGTCACCGCGGCGGTCTCCGCCCCGGCCGACCCGGAGCTGTTCGCGCGCATCAGCTCGCTGACCGTCGGCGAGCTGCGCGAGCGGGTCCTGCACCCGGACTTCGCCGCCGAGTGGGCCACCGGCCTGAGCGCGGCGATCACCCCGGAGATCGCCGCCGCCTGCGCAAAGCTGATGGGCAACCTGGACCTGGTCGCGGCGGCCGCCCCGCTGCACGTCATCACCCGCTGTCGTAACACAATGGGCGAGGCAGGGGTACTGGGCGTGCGCGCGCAGCCGAACCACCCGACCGACGACGTGCAGGGCATCCTGCTGTCCGCGCTCGACGGGATCGGCCTGGGCTGCGGCGACGCGATGCTCGGGGTCAACCCGGTCAACGAGGCGGTCGGGCCGGTGGCCGCGATCCTGCACGGGCTGCACGAGCTGATCGCGGCGCTCGGGGCGCCGACCCAGACCAGCGTGCTCGCGCACATCACCACCCAGCTCGCGGCCCTGGACGCGGGCGCGCCGGTGGACCTGCTGTTCCAGTCGGTGGCCGGGACCGAGGCCGCGAACCGGGCCTTCGGCATCGACCTGGCCCTGCTGGCGCACGGCCGCGAGCGGGTCCTGGCGCACCACCGCACCCGCCCCGGCGAGTTCGTCGGCGAGCAGGTGATGTACTTCGAGACCGGGCAGGGCAGCGCGCTGTCGGCCGAGGCGCACCACGGGATCGACCAGCTCACCGTCGAGGCCCGCGCCCAGGCCGTCGCAAGGCTCTACGACCCGTTCCTGATCAACTCGGTGGTCGGCTTCATCGGCCCGGAGTACCTGGCCGACGCGAATCAGATCACCCGCGCGGGCCTGGAGGACCACTTCGTCGGCAAGTTGATGGGCCTGCCGGTCGGGGTGGACGTGTGCTACACCAACCACGCCGCGGCGGACCAGAACAGCAACGACGCACTGCTGGTGCTGCTCGCGGCGGCCGGCTGCGGCTATGTGATGGGAGTGCCGGGTGGCGACGACGTGATGCTCAACTACCAGACCACGAGCTACCACGACGTGGCCACGGTGCGCCGCACCCTCGGCCTGCGCCCAGCCCCGGCCTTCGAGTCCTGGCTCGCCGAATCAGGCCTCTGGCAGAACGGTGCGCCCGCGCCGGCCGGATTCTCGCCCTGGCCGACCACCCTGCCCGAGCTGGACGCGGCAGGCTTCGCCGGACGCCCGGTGCGCGAGCTGCTGGCCGAGGCCGCCCGATGACCGCCGTGCCCGCCGCCACTCCCCCGGTCCCGGCGCAAGTCCCCGCCGCAGGAGCGTCAGCGTCCCCCTGGGTCAGAGAGCTGACACCAGCCCGGGTCTTCCTAGGCCGCGCCGGAACCTCCTACCCCACCGCCACCCTGCTCGCCCTGCGCGCCGACCACGCCGCCGCCCGCGACGCCGTGTCCGCCCCGCTCAAGCTCACCGGTGCGGACCTCGGCCTCGCCGCTCCCCCGATCACAGCCCACAGCCGGGCCGAGTCCCACGCCCAGTACCTGCGCCGCCCCGACCTCGGCCGCAGGCTCACCGAGGAGTCCCGCGAGACCATCGCAAAGGACTGTCTGCACGGCGCGGACGTCCAGATCGTCATCGGCGACGGCCTGTCCGCCACCGCAGTGCACACCCAGGTGCCCAGGCTGCTGCCGCACCTCATCGCAGGATGCGAACACCACGGCTGGCGGACCGGGCCGCCGATCCTGGTGCACCGCTGCCGGGTCGGCGTGGTGAACGAGATCGGCGACGTCCTGGCCCCGGGCGTAGTGCTGCTGCTGATCGGCGAGCGCCCCGGCCTGGCCACTGCCGAGAGCCTGTCGGCCTACTTCGGCTATCGGCCCGCCTCGGGACACACCGACGCCGACCGCAACCTGATCTCCAACATCCACGACGACGGCGTGTCCACCGCGGCGGCGGTCGAGCGCATCCTCGCCTTCATCAGCACCCTGCTCTCCGCTCAGCGCAGCGGCGTCGAGATCAAGGAACCCCCGCTGCGTGCGCTGGAGGCCTAGACACCCGCTTTCGGCGGGCGGCTCTGGCTTCAGCGTGCGGCTTGGACGTCCGTGGCGGCCGTGGCGGCCGTGGACTGGGGATAGCGGGCGTCGAGGGTGGTGGTGACGCGTCCGGTGTCGACGTCGTACACGTGCCCGGAGACGCTCACTTTCGGCGAGAGCAGGGGCGAGGTCAGCAGTCGCTCGACGTCGCTCGCGACGGTGGTGTACGGGTCGACGACGGCGGAGGCTGCCAGGACCGCCTCGGGCAGACCGGTCACCTCGGCGGCCTGATGCCGGAAGCCGGAGTCGGCGAGAAAGCCGGTTCCGCACTGCGTGTGGTGCAGGACCGCGACTTCGAAGAGCGTGTCGAGCGGGCCCTGGCCCGCGGACAGCTGCTCGACGAGGAACGCGAGGTAGGCGAGGTCCTCGATGACGGCCTGGGTGACGCGCCCTCCCGCGTTGCGGATGACGGGAGCGTCCGCGAGTCGCAGTCCGAGGACGATCGCGGGGTCGGCGCGGTGGTCCAGGCACGCGACGACGATCAGCTGCGCGGCGGGCAGGCCCAGTGGCACGGGGGTGAAGTCGCGGGCGAACTGCTCGTTGCGCTCGAGGAGGGGGCCCATTCTGGTCATGTCGGCTCCGTTCGGCATCCCGGATCGTTAGTGGACGCTGTCCACCATAATCAGGTTAGTGGACGGCGTCCACTTTGTTATCCTGTCGGCGTGACGACCGGTCGGCCAGCAGCGCGAACAGCCCAGGCGGAGCCAGCTGCCGCACCGCGGCGACGACGGCCGCGCGGCGCCGTGCGCGACGGCCTGGTCGCCGCCGGGCTCGAACTGGCCCGCACCGGCGGCCCGGACGCCGTGGTGCTGCGCGAGGCGACCCGGAAGGTGGGCGTGGTGCCCAACGCCGCCTACCGGCACTTCGCCGATCGCGACGAACTGCTGGCCGCGGTCTGTACCGCGGCGATGAACGAACTCGGCGACCGGATGGCCGCCGGCGTCGCCGGCGTGCACGGCGAATACGGCGATCCCGCCGCCGCCCAGCAGCGGCTGGGCGCGATCGGCGCGGCTTACCTGGAGTTCGCCCGGGACGAACCCGGGTTGTTCACGACCGCGTTCGCCCTGCCGCAGCAGCACGCTTACGACGCTGCGCAGGACGGCGACGGCCCGGATCGCTCGCCCTTGGGCCAACTGCGGGCCGCCCTGGACGAGTTGGTCGACGCCGGCGTGCTCGACCGGCGGCGCCGGGACGGCGTCGAGTATCCCGTCTGGTCCACCGTGCACGGGATGGCCGTGCTCACCGGGCAGGGACCCCTGCGCGACGTTCCCGAAGCCACCCTGCGCCACCTGCAGGAACTCACCCTCACCTTCATCGGCGACAGCCTCGGCTGAACCGGCAGGCGGGCCACATTTCACAGAATACTGATTAAAGTCGGGAGCGCCACCGGGCGGGGCGCGACGTCGGGGCCGGACGTCGACGACCGTTCCGGCCGACCGTCGGGCCGTACCTCACCGGCCACAGGTCACAGGGATTCGAGGAACGCCTGGATGCCTCCTTCGCCTCGGATGGCCCGCGCCGCCGCGGCGAGGTCGGCCTCCAGTTCGGCGATCAGCGCCGCGGGCGCCGCGGTCCGCGGGTTGTGCTGCGCGCTCCAGAGCATCATCTGCAGCAGTAGCGGAATCAGGTCCTTGCCCATCGCGGTGGCGAGATAGGCCTGCTTGCCGCTGCGCGGGTCCTCGCCGGTCTTCTCGATCAGGCCCGCCGCCTCCAGCCTGGCGAGGCGGTCGGCCAGGATGTTGGTCGCGATGCCCTCCTCGGAGGCCAGAAACTCGCGGTAGTGCGACTTGTTGCGGAACAGCAGGTCGCGCATGACCAGCAGCGACCACTTGTCGCCGAAAAGGTCCAGTGCCGAACTGATGGGGCAGTCGGAGCGCTGCTCGGGGTGCTTCATCCCTGTACGAACGCTCGCGCCTGCCGGGCCGGGCTCGGCAAGCGCTCGATGGCGAACCCGGGGATCCCGGGGATCTCAGTAGGCATCCGCTCATTGCTCCAGGTGCTGCTTGAGTCCGCCCAGGATCGCGCGTTGGGTCTGGTGGAACTTGCGCCGGATCACCGGCATCATCACCCGTGCGGGCAACCGCGGCGTGAACAGGCTCTGCGCGGTCACCCGTGTGACGCCCGGGCCCTGCGGTTCGAGGCTGAAGCCGGTGCGCCAGCCCGAGACCATCCGGGAGAACCCGCTGCTGTCCTGCTCGACGCTCCACATGATCGCGCGGGCTTCGTCGTACTGCGTACACAGTTCCCGGGTGGTACCCGGCTTTCCGCCGACCAGAACGCTGCATTCGCGCATGCCGCCCAATGTGTGCGCGCCCTCGATGCGGGTGGCGAACGGATGCCACGTCAGGTGCTCGCCGGGGTCCTGGATCGCTGCCCACACCCGATCGACCGGGGCCTGCACGGTCATCTGGTCCGTAATCTCTGCCGTGGACGGCGCACCTTGCCTCGGACGGATGCGGTTTCCGCTCAGCATGGCGGGTCTACTTGCAAAAGACAAGCACTCGACGCGCGGGGTCAGCGCTCGCTCTCAGCCCTCGAACTCCAGGATCACCCGGTCCTCCAGCGCGCGGTAGCCGAGCCGCTGGTAGAGCGCGTTGCTGGTCGGGTTGGCCAGGTCGGTGAACAGCGAGACCTCCGCCGCGCCGGCGTCCAGCGCGGCCTGGCTCACCGTGGCCGTGACAGCGCCCGCATACCCGCGGCCGCGCAACTGCTTCGGGGTGTAGACCGGTGCGACCCGCTTCCCGCCGCCGTCGAGCATCCGGGTGACCCCGGCCATCGACACCGGGACGCCGTCCACCTCCCACAGCGTCAACCCGCCGTAGCCGATGCGGTCGCGGACGATCGGCTCCATGGTCGGGCGCGGTTCGCCCGCCTCCTCGCCGAACTCCACATACCAGCGGGTCAGCAGCTCCAGATCCGCCTCGGTGCCGATCCGCGCGGCTCCGGGCGGCATGGGCGAGGGCCAGATCAGCTCGGGCAGGACGTGCAGCCGCGTGCGGCGGCGCACCACGTGGAAACGTCCCGTCGCCGCCCGCCACGCGTCGGCGAAGGCCTGCGCGGAGTCGACCGGGCCGTCCACGGCTGATGGTGACCTGCCCGCGTCGATCAGAGCGGCGACAAGCAGTTCGGCGGCGCCGTCCGGCAGCGGGGAAAGCAGCAGCGGATGCGGGGGCGTGTGCACGAAAACCGCTTGGATCGCGCCGGCGCGCTCATCTTCGGCGCCATCAGCCGCGTCGGTCTCGAACCAGCCGAGGCCGGGAGGCTCCGGGCCGAACGTGCCCGGGCCATTGTGGCGCAGCATCGACGGCACCGAGATCAGCACCGTGTTCCGGGTCGGTTCAGCCGCGAGAAAGGCGCCCGCCGCAGCGTCGAAGGCGTGCGGGTCGGAGGTGATGTGCCAGCTCATAGGGCAGTCTTGCATCGTCCTGTGCCGCGTCGCATCCGACTTTCAGGGTGCGTGGACACGTGAACGGCCCGCCGCTTCTCGTCCGTACGCCGCTGCTACGGCGCGGAGCTAGGAGGGGCGGGCCGTTCAATGAGTACTAGGCTCCTGCGGCTCCGCCCTCGGGCCGCAGCTCGAAGCCTGCGCCGCGCGCCTGCATCTCGAGCAGGGCGGCGAAGTCCGCGTCCCGGAAGCCCGCGGTCACCGCCTCCTGGATCCGCTGGTACGCGGCGGAGGCCACCGGCATCGGGATCTCCATCACCCGCGCGGCGGCGAGTCCGAGGTCGAAGTCCTTGCGCAGCAGCTCCGTGGTGAAGGTCGGCGTGAAGTCCAGGGCCAGCATCGCCGGGGTCTTGTACCGGGTGAAGTCCGAGCCGAGGACCGAGCCGTTGAGGAACTGCATCAGCGCCGTGCGGGTGACGCCGTAGCGCTGCGCCAGCGAGGAGATCTCGGCGAGCGTCTGCGCCATCACGCCGAGCAGCACGTTGTGGCCGAGCTTGACCACCCGCGCGGCGTCGCCGTCACCGACGTAGGTGACGGAGCGTCCGAGGATCTCCAGCAGCGGCAGCACCTGCTGGTAGGCGTCCTGCGGCCCGGAGACGCAGAAGGAGGCCGTACCTCCGGTCACCGCCCCGGCGTTGCCGCTGATCGGCGCGGCCAGCACGGCCGTGTCGGTCTTCGCGGCCAGCTCGCGCAGCGTGCGCGCGGCCGGGGCGTCCACGGTCGAGCAGTCCACCACGGTGCGCGGGCCGCTCTCGCCGCCGAACAGCGCGGTCGCGACGGCCACCAGGCTGGCCGGGGTGTCCACCGAGATGAACACGGTGCGGCAGTCGGCGAGGTCCGCCGGTCCGTCCATCACCTTCGCGCCGAGCGGCGCGAGCTCCTCGGCCTTGACCCGGGTGCGGTTGCACACGGTCACCTGCTGACCCGCGCCGAGCAGCCGCGTGACCAGCGCGGATCCCATCCGGCCGGTGCCGATCCAGCCGATGCTGTTGGCCACCACGCCGCCGGCGGCCACCGTTGGAACCGGACTCGCCGTCACCGTGGCGGTGCCGGCCGAGGTACTCCCTGAGCTGTCGTTGTCGGCAGCCATTTCCTCTTCCCCCTTGCTGAATTCGACCGGGGCGGTCAACACTCGCCCCGCCGGTGGTGCGGAAACTTTGTTCTTCGCACCACCACGAGCACGGTACGCCCACCGGTTCGGTGTCGCGAGCACGGTCGGGCGCGTGAGCACGAGAGCACTGGAACATCAGAGCATGCCGTTCACCCCAAGGTGCCATCACCCACCGACACCTTGACGGCCCGAGTCCATGATGCACCGCATCCCATGATGCACCCGCATTCATGATGCACCGTCACCGCCGCCACCACAGGGACTGCCGCACGGTGGGCGAGTGGCAGCGTTCGGTGACCTTATTGCGCAGACGGGTACCGAGGACGGGCCGACGGCCACTAGGCTTGCGCGACATGGAAATCGAGTCGCTGACGGCCTTCGACAACCACTTGAGGTCCCAGCACGGGGCCCTGTCGGGCTGCCGGGTGCAGGCGGTGGATCTCGTCGATCGCGGGTGGGAGTTGCGCACCGCGGACGTCACCGACACGGTGTTCCTGGGCTGCGGGCTGAGCGAGTCGGTGGCGGCCGACCTGCGCCAGCGCGGCGCGTTGGTGTTCGCGCCCGCGCCGCAACTGCCCTTCGACCCGTACCGGGCCGGGCTGTACACGGCCCCGGAGCTCTACGAGGGGATCGCCGAGAAGTCCTATGAGCAGACCCCCGATGCGCTGACCTACGCCTGGGAGTCAGGAGACCGCGATCGCGAGGACGTGCTCGGCCTGGTGATGCGCAGCCTGCACGACGACTCGATCAGCGACGCGCTCGGCGAGTACCTCGCGGGGCGCCGCACCGTGGCGGTGCTCGGCGGGCACGCGGTGGCCCGCGACTCCTCCGGCTACGAGGAGGCCGCCTACCTCGGCAGGACGCTGACACGGGGCGGGTTCACGGTCGCGACCGGCGGCGGACCGGGGGCGATGGAGGCGGCGAACCTGGGGGCGTACCTCGCCCGGTATCCGGACTCCGCCCTCGAGGAGGCGGTCGCCACGCTCAGCGCGGCCCGCGACTACAAGGGCGACGCGACGGCCTGGGCGCGCGCGGCCTTCGCGGTGCGCGCGGCGTTCCCGGCCGACCGCGCGGGCGAGTCGCTGTCCGTGCCGACCTGGTTCTACGGGCACGAGCCGCCCAACGCCTTCGCCACCGCCGTCGCCAAGTACTTCTCCAACGCCGCCCGGGAGGACTGGCTGCTGGCCAAGGCCGCCGCGGGCCTGGTCTTCCTGCCGGGGGCGGCCGGGACCGTGCAGGAGATCTTCCAGGCGGCCACGCCCGCGTTCTACACCCCGGTCGGGGAGGTGTCCCGGCCGCTGATCCTGGTCGGGGTGAACCACTGGACGAACACGCTGCCGGCCTGGCCGCTGCTGCGCGCGCTGGCCTACTCGCGCCCGATGGCCACCACGATCCACCTGGTGGACACGGCGGCGGAGGCCGGGATCCTGCTCACCCGGGTGCGCCAGCAGGCCGGCGGATAGCGCGGATCCCCCGGACCTGGCGCACCGTCAGGTGGTCGCCTTGACCAGGGCGGTGAACAGGGCCGGGTCGTCGCGCACCTCGGGATGCCACTGCACGCCCACCAGGAACCTGCGCCTCGGCACCCAGGCCGCCTCGATGGTCCCGTCCTGCGCCCAGGCGCTGGCCACCAGCCCGTTGCCCAGCCTGTCTATGGCCTGATGGTGGTGGCAGGGCACGTCCACCCCCTCGCCGAGCAGCGAGCCGGGCAGCGCGGCGGTGTCCAGCCGGACCCGTACCGTCCCGTACACCCCGGGGGCCGGCCGGTGCCGCTCGCCGCCGGCCAGGTCGGGCAGGTGCTGGTGCAGGGTGCCGCCGAGGCACACGTTGATCAGCTGCAGGCCCCGGCAGATGCCGAGCACCGGCAGGTCCGCCTGCAGGGCGGCCATCAGCAGCGCCGTCTCCCAGGTGTCCCGGTCCGCCTGCGAGCGCTCGGCGAAAGGGTCCGGGGCCGCGCCGTAACGCACCGGCTCGATGTCCGGTCCGCCGCTGAGGATGAGCCCGTCGAGCCGGGCGATGATGGCGGAGGCCGCGTCGTCCGCGCCGATCGGCAGCAGCACCGGGACGCCCCCGGCCGCCGTCACGTGGTCGGCGTAGGCGTGCGGGAGCAGCGCGGCGGGAGTGTGCCACACGCCCCACGCCGCGTGCGTCCGGTAAGCGGTCAGGCCAATCAGAGGCCGCACATCACTCATCATGGCAGTGATGCCCACGTGGGGGCTTGGTTATCCCGGAGGTTCCGCGACATATCCCGTGCGCCGTCCCCCGCGCCTGCGCGCTCCGGTAGCGCTCAGCCCTCGAGCCGGCCCAGCGCCGCGGCGCGGGCCAGGCCGAGCGGCAGGCTGCCGGACCCGGCGATGGTGTCGTGGAACTCGCGCAGCGTGCCCAGCCCGCGCTCGGTGTACTCGGTGCGGATCCGCTCGATCTCCAGGCAGCCGGTCAGGTAGGACGGGGCCTGGGTCGGCCACGCGCAGTACCGGGAGACCTCGCCCTTGGCGGTGCCCGCGGACAGGGCGGACTTCTCGGTCATGAAGGCCTCGGCCTGCTCGACCGTCATGTCCTGGCAGTGCAGCGCGGTGTCCACCACGATGCGGGCGGCGCGGAAGGCGCGGGCCTCGACGTGCGCGAGCTCGTGGCGCGGGTCGGTGAAGTAGCCCTCGTCGCGCATCACCGTCTCGACGTAGAGCGCCCAGCCCTCGGAGAAGTACGGGGTCCGGTGCACCTTGCGCAGATCGCGGGTCGAGTTCGCGGACCAGGACAGGTGCCAGTGGTGGCCGGGGTAGGCCTCGTGCACCGAGATGGTCGGGATCTGCGCGCGCGAGTTGGTGGCCAGCCGCTGGCGCACCTGCTCCTCGGTGAAGTCCGCCGGGGTGTAGGGCACGAAGAAGTGGCCGATCCGCGAGGGCGTCAGCGGCGGCGGCGACATGTACGAGGCCACCGACAGGATCGGGCGCTGGAACTCCGGGGACGGGACCACCCGGCACTGCTCGCCCTCGGCGAAGGTGACCAGGCCGCGCTCCCGGGCGAAGCGCCGGGCCCGCTCGGTCTCGGCCTCGTACTCCTCGCGCATCGCCTCCAGCGTCGGCGGGTGGTCCTGCTGCAGGTCGGCGATGACGGCGTGCCAGTCCTCGGAGTCGCCGGTGATCCGCCGGGCCAGGCCGCGCAGCTCGGCGTCCAGGTCGGCGTAGGCGGCCCGGCCGCGCTCGTGCAGCTCCGGCGCGCCGTAGCCGAGCAGCTCGCGCTCGCGCAGCAGCGCGGAGTAGAGCCGCTCGCCCATCCGCCAGTTGCCGGTCGCCTTGCCCTGGAAGTCCTCCAGGAAGGCGGCGGTCTCGTCGAAGGCCGCGGCGGCCGGCTCGGCGGCGTCCCGGATCCGGGCGGCCAGCGCCTCGTCGCCGACCAGGGCGGGCAGCGAGGAGGTCAGGAAGGCCCGCGCGGTCCGGGTCTGGCCCAGGCCGCGCCCGACGAGCAGCGGGGCGGCCAGGTCCGGGTCGAGGTTCTCCCGGCAGGCCGCCAGCAGGGCCGGGATCCCGGCCAGCTTGCCGAGGGTGTCCTCGACCAGGAACGGCTCGGGGTGCAGCCGGTGCACGTAGGGCATCAGCAGGCTGAACAGCGGCGTGGACAGGTAGAACGACGGGTCGCGCCGCCAGGTCGGCCAGTCGGCCAGCAGCTGCTGTCCGCGCAGCTGGGAGACGGCGAGCCGCCGGTCGATCTCGTCGTCCAGCTGCCCGGCGGGTCCCAGCGCCTCGAAGCGCTCCAGCCAGCCGGCGGCCTCGCGCTCCTGGCGCAGCAGGGTCTCGGCGGAATAGTCGCCGAGGGTGCCGTCGTAGCCTTCCGCCCCGAGGACCTGGGCCCAGGACGGGTTGTTCTCGAAGTACCAGGCGACGTAGTCGGCGACCAGGGCCGGACCTGGGGTCTGCGCGTCCATGGGGTGATCCTCTCCAGGCCCGGCCAGGCGCGCAACCCCGGTGCACCCCTGACTCAGCCTCCTGGGATAAGTCGAGGGTGTCCGGCTCCCGCGGGGCGGACGGGGCGCAAGGGGCGGACTGGTCGGGATTTTTCCGGTTCGAACCCTTGCGGGGACCCTCGATCGGTACTTGGTTGGGGACTGTGGATCCGTTCGGCCGCCGCCCGCAACGAGGCGGGAGCCGCGGCCCCGGACCACCTATCTGAACCGTCGCGCCCGGCGGTACCGCCGGCAGATCCAGGCCCGCGGTCCCACGGACGCGCGAGGAGGCCGATAGCGATGACGATCACAGAAGTCGAGTCCCAGGTCCGCAAGTTCACCGAGGCCCCGCTGCACCTGCTGGTCGGCGGGCAGTGGGTGGACTCGGCCGACGGCCGGGACTTCGAGACCCTCGACCCGGCCACCGAGGAGCACCTGGCGACGGTGCCCCGGGCCGGCGAGGAGGACGTACAGCGCGCCGTGCGGGCCGCCCGTGCGGCGTTCGACGACGGCTCCGCGTGGCGGCGGATGACCCCGTCGCACCGGGGCCGGCTGCTGCACCGGATCGGGGACCTGATCCTCGAGTACGGCGACGAGCTGGCGCTGCTGGAGTCGCTGGACAACGGCAAGCCGGTGTCCGTGGCCCGCGTCGCGGACATCCCGCTGGCCGCCGACCTGTTCCACTACATGGCCGGGGCGGCCACCCGGATCGAGGGCGAGTCGATCCCGTTCTCGCTGGCCCAGCCGGGGCGCTACCTGGCCTACACGCGGCGCGAGCCGGTCGGTGTGGTCGCGCAGATCATCCCGTGGAACTTCCCGCTGCTGATGGCGGCCTGGAAGCTGGGCCCGGCGCTGGCGGCAGGGTGCACGATCGTGCTCAAGCCCGCCGAGCAGACCCCGCTCACGGCGCTGCGCCTGGGCGAGCTGTGCCAGCAGGCCGGGCTGCCGGACGGGGTGCTCAACATCCTGACGGGCTACGGCGACGCGGGCGCGGCCCTGGCGGCGCACCCGGACGTGGACAAGGTGGCGTTCACCGGCTCGACCGAGGTCGGCCGGGAGATCGTCAAGTCGGCGGCCGGGAACCTGAAGAAGGTCTCGCTGGAGTTGGGCGGCAAGAGCCCGAACATCGTCTACGCGGACGCGGACGTGGAGCAGGCCGTGCGCAGCTCGGCGAGCGCGATCTTCTTCAACGCGGGCGAGTGCTGCATCGCGGGCTCGCGGCTCTACGTGCAGAAGCCGATCTTCGACGAGGTGGTCGACGGGATCAAGCAGGAGGCGGCCCGGATCAAGGTGGGCCGGGGCACCGACCCCGACTCGCAGATGGGCCCGCTGGTCTCCCGGGAGCAGTTCGACCGGGTCACCGGCTACATCAGGTCCGGCCAGGAGGAGGGCGCCCAGGTCGCGACCGGCGGCGCGCGGGTCGGCGACAAGGGCTACTTCGTGCAGCCGACGGTCCTGACGCACACCTCCCCGCAGATGAAGGTGGAGCGCGAGGAGATCTTCGGCCCGGTGGTGGTCGCGGTGCCGTTCGAGAGCCCGGAGGAGGTCGCCCGCCGGGCCAACGACACGGAGTACGGTCTGGGCGCGGGCGTGTTCACCCGGGACCTCGGCAAGGCCATCCGCACGGCCGAGGCGCTGCGGGCCGGAACCGTGTACATCAACACCTGGAACGTGTTCGACGCGGCGATCCCGTTCGGCGGCTACAAGCAGTCCGGCTGGGGCCGCGAGATGGGCCACGAGGTCATGAAGAACTACCTGGAGGTGAAGTCGGTCATCGCCGACCTGTCGTAGTCCAGCGCGAGTCCTGTGCAGGAGGCTTGGCCAGGACTTGAGGCGGCCACCCCCTCCCTGAACTGGCGTGCGAACGCGTAGAATGCCGGGTCCAGGCCAGGGAGGGGTAGTGCGCGTGGAAGCCGAGGACGGCGGGACCGTCGAGGTCGATCAGGCCACTGAGGCGGTGGTGGACGGTCCGGTCGCCACCCGGGACGCCGACGTGCCCGAGCCCGGCCCGGAAGCGGCGACGGCTACGGCTACGGACCCGATCCCCGATGCCGACCCCAACGTGAATCCCGACCAGGACTCAGCCAAGGGCTCAGACCCGGACCCGGCCTCCGCCCCTGACTCCGACTCCAACCCTGACACCGACGCCTACGCCAGTGCCGACCCCGACCCTGACCCCGACCCGGACTCCGAGCTCCTCCCCGACGGCGAGCCCTCCCGCGGCCGCCGCCCGCTCCCCGTCGCCACCGGCATCGGCTGCGCCGCGCTGCTGCTCCCGCTGATCGCCGTGGCCGGGGCGATCCTGTGCTTCGCCGCCGGGATCCTGTCCGCCGCCACCGGCTGCAAGCCCAACGGCTCGGCGCTCTGCTCCGCCAACGGGCCGTGGCTCGCCTTCGCCCTGCCGCTGTTCGTCTCGCCGCTGATCGCGGCGGGCACGGCCATCGGAGCGGTGACGGTGCGCCGCCACCGCTCCACCTGGCTGGCCGTGGGCTACGGAGTCGTGTTCATCAGTGTGATCGTCGGACTCGCCTCCGCCTCGACCGGCTCCGGCTGACCGGTCCGGATCCGGCCGCGCCGGATCCGCACTCACGGAAGCAGCAGGTTCACATCGCCGAACTCGTGCCACAGGTACTGCTCGCGGATCGCCTCGGCGTAGCAGAGGTCGAGCAGCGGGCGTCCGGCGACCGCCTCGAGCATCAGCAGGTGTGAGGCGCGCGGCTCGTGCCAGCCGGTGAGCAGGCCGTCCACGGCCCGCACACCGCGCTCCGGCGTGATGATCAGATCGGTCCAGCCGTCGGCGGCGCGCACCTTCCCGTCAGATCCGACCGCCGACTCCAGCGCACGCACCGCCGTGGTGCCGATCGCGATCACCCGGCCGCCGGATCCGCGCACGTGGTTGACCAGGCGCGCCGTGCTTTCGGGCACCCGGTAGCGCTCGGCGTACGGCGCCTCGTGCGCCTCCGGGGAGGCCACGCCGGTGTGCAGCGTGATCGGGGCGATCAGGATGCCGCGCGCGACGAGCCCGGCCACCAGTTCGGCGGTGAACGGACGCGCCGCACTCGGCATCTCGCTGCTGCCCGGCTCGACCGCGAAGACGGTCTGATAAGCCGACAGCGGCCAGTCCCGGTCCACGTACGAATACCGGATCGGCTTGCCGTACCGCCCCAGGTACCCCACGACCGACCCGCCGCCCCTGCCCGGGAGCCGGAAGTGGGCGTACCAGAGCCGTTCGGTGAACGAAGAGGTCAGCCGCAGCGCGGCGCCGCCCGGCAGTGCGATGATCAGATCCCGCCTCGCCGGGGACGTGGCCCGGGTGAACGGAAGGGTCGTCCCGTGCTGCGGGTCGCGCAGCTCGACCAGGTACTCCCCGCCCGCACCCGGCTCGGCGCTGGAGATGTGCACCGCGACCGGCGCTCCGTCCGGCAGGACGCCTGCCAGTGCGGCCGGAAGCGTGCCCGAGTTGTTGACCACCAGCAGGTCACCGGGCCGCAGCACCTGCGGCAGGTCGGCCGCCACGTGATGCGAGAGCTCCACGCCCGCGCGGCGCCCGACGAGCATCCGCACGCGGTCCCGCCGCACGCCGCGCGCCTCGGCCGGCGCGTGCGCGGACAGCTCGTCGGGGACACTGAAGTCGAGCCCGCTCTTACCCGAACCCGCCATCGGCGCGGTCTCCAGAATCAGGCTCATCGGACGCCCGCCTTCACTAGCAGCTCCGCCGCCCGGTACCGTCCGGAGACGGGCCTGTCGCGCAGCAGGGCACGGAAGGCCGGGACCACGCTCTCGGGCAGCGGCCGGTCGGAGATGTCCTCGCCGGGGAACGCCTCCTGGTGCATACGGGTGCGCATGTCCCCGGGGTCGACCACCCAGACCCGCAGCTCCTTCTCCTCCTCGGCGAGCACCGCGGAGGCGTGGTCGAGGGCCGCCTTGCTGGCCCCGTAGCCGCCCCAACCCGCGTACGCCTCGACGGCGGCGTCCGAGGAGACGTTGATGATCGCGCCGCCGCGCAGCCGCAGCTGACGCAGGACCAGCTGGGTCAGCGCGATCGGGCCGAGCACGTTCACCTCGAAGGTCTCCAGCAGGCCGGGCAGCGGGAACTCGGCGAGGGACGGCAGCGCCGCTCCGCCGAGCTCGTAGCCGGTCAGCGTCGAGGCGTTGTTCACCAGCAGGCTCGCGCCGCCCAACTCGGCCGCCGCGTCCGCCAGGTCGGCCCGGTGGTCGTCGTCCACGACGCTGCCCGCGAGCGCCACCACTTCGGTGATCGCCGCCAGTCCGGCCGCCACGCGGTCGAGGTCGGCGGCGGTCCGCGCGGTGAGCACCAGCTTCCAGCCGTCCTCGGCCAGCGCGCGGGCCAGTTCCAGGCCGAGGCCGCGCGAGGCCCCGGTGACGATCGCGACCGGCCGGTCGCCCGGTCCCGCCGACGCCGAACCCACTGTGTCCGCCGCTGCTCTCGTCGCCCTCGCCGCTGCATCGATTCCGCTCGTTGCATTCGCTTCATTCGTCGTCATGGCTCGACTCTCTCCCCGCACCGGCCCGCCGCGGATCGGTCCGGCGACCGGACCCGCCCTCGTCCATAGGTCCTAGGTCCTCGGGCGGAGCAGCGGCCGATCTGCGTCGCGCGGCAGCGCGCTACCGTGTAGTCGTGTCCACCTCTGCAGATGCCGACCGCTCCCGCGCTCTGGCCACGCTGCACGAGCTGAGCCAGGCGGTGCTGACGATCAGCCGCCACCTGGACACCGGCGAGGCGCTGCGCCGGATCGTGCGCACCGCGCGCGAACTGGTGGGCGCCGAGTACGCGGCGCTGGGCGTGCCGGACGGCGCGGGCTCCTTCGGCCGGTTCCTGGTGGAGGGGGTCAGCGACGAGCAGTGGGCCGCGATCGGGCCGCTGCCGCGCCAGCACGGGATGCTCTCGGTGATGCTGCACGATCCGCGCCCGCAGCGGCTCGACGACATCACCGCCGACCCGCGCTTCGGCTGGTGGCCCAAGGCGCATCCGCGGCTGACAGCCTTCCTGGGCGTGCCGATCCGGGACTGCGACGAGATCCTCGGCGCGCTGTTCCTAGGCAATACGGGCGAGCCCGGCGAGGGCCGGGGCTTCACCGCGCAAGACGAGGAGCTGCTCGGCGTTCTCGCGGCGCACGCGGCCATAGCGCTCACCCACGCGCGGCTGTACGAGCGCGAGCGCGAGCTGGCGATCGTGGAGGAGCGCACCCGGCTGGCTCGCGAGCTGCACGACGCGGTGGCCCAGAAGCTGTTCGCGCTGCGGCTGACCGCCGAGGCGGCGGGCGGGCTGATCGAGGCGGACCCGCAGCGGGCGCGCTCACACCTCGGGCAGATCTCGGCGCTGGCCCGGGAGGCCGCCGAGGAGCTGCGCGCGGCGGTCGGCGAGCTGCGTCCGGCCGAGCTGGACGAGGACGGGCTGGCGGCGGCGATGCGCAAGCAGATCGACGTGGTCGACCGGGCGCACCAGGCCCGCGGCGGCCCGCGGGTGGTCTTCCGGGAGGAGCCCATCAGCGCCCTGCCTCCGGCGCACGAGCAGGTGGTGCTGCGGGTGGCCCAGGAGGCGTTGCACAATGCCCTGCGACACTCCGAAGCCAAGCGGATCGAGCTGTCGCTGGGCCCGGCGCCGCGCGGGGGCGCGGTGCTGACCGTGACCGACGACGGCCGCGGCTTCGCGACCGGGTCGGGCGCGGGCGGGCGCGGGCTGGGGCTGTTGTCGATGCGTGAACGGGCCGACTCGGTCGGCGGGCGGGTGCGGGTGGACTCGGTCCCGGGTCAGGGCACGACGGTGCGGTTGGAGGTGCCCGGTGGACGGCCCGCATGACGGCAAGATCAGCGTCCTGATCGCCGACGACCATCCGGTGGTGCGGCAGGGCCTGCGGGCCTTTCTGGAGCTGCAGCCGGACATCCAGGTCGTCGGCGAGGCCGGGGACGGGGCGCAGGCCGCCCGGCTCGCCCAGCAGCTGCGGCCGGACGTGGTGCTGCTGGACCTGGTGATGCCGGGTACGGACGGGGTGGCCGCGCTCGAGCTGATGGCCGAGGCCGCGGTGGAGAGCAGGGTCCTGATCGTGACCAGCTTCGGCGAGCACCGCACCGTGGTCCCGGCGATCCGGGCGGGGGCGCGCGGCTATGTGTCCAAGAACGTCGAGCCGTCCGCGCTGGCGGCGGCGATCCGGGCGGTGGCCGCCGGACACGTGCTGCTGGGCCCTGAGATCGCGGCGGCGCTGCTCGGCACGGGCGCGGTGCAGTCCGCCGACGGAGCCGACCACGGCGCCGAACCGCAGCTGACCGCCCGGGAGCGCGAGGTGCTGGACCTGATCGCGCGCGGCCGGTCGAACCGGGAGATCGCCAAGGCCCTGACGGTTTCGGAGAAGACGGTGAAGACGCACGTGTCCAATGTGCTGATGAAGCTCGGCGTGGCCGACCGCACCCAGGCCGCCCTGTGGGCCGTGCGCCATGGCTGAGGCCGCCGACGCGTTACCCGCGGTCCCGCTCGAATCCGCCCTGCGGTCCGCCCTGCGCGGCGAGGTCGAGTTCGGCTCCGGTACCCGTGCCGTCTACGCCACCGACTCCTCCAACTACCGGCAGATCCCGATCGGCGTCGTGTTCCCCCGGGACGAGGCGGACGTCGTCAGTACTCTGCGGATCTGCGCCGGGTTCGACGTCCCGGTGCTCGGCCGCGGCGGCGGGACCTCGCTGGCCGGCCAGTGCTGCAACGAGGCGGTGGTGGTCGACTTCAGCCGGCACATGACCGCGATCCTCGAGCTGGATCCGGCCGCGCGCACCGCCCGCGTCCAGCCGGGCCTGGTCCTGGACGACCTGCGCCGGGCCGCCGAGGCGCACGGCCTGACCTTCGGCCCCGACCCGGCGACGCACGCCTGGTGCACGCTCGGCGGGATGATCGGCAACAACTCCTGCGGCACGCACGCGCTCTACGCCGGCATGACTGTGGACAACGTCGAGCGGCTGCGCGTCGTGGCCTACGGCGGCGCGCAGTACGACTTCGGGTCCTACGACGACGAGGAGTACTCCCGCCTCGTCACCGCCGCCGCCCCCGAGGCCGCGATCCTCGGCTCGCTGCGCGAGATCGGCCGCCGGACCGCCGACCTGGTCAAGACACAGTTCCCTGACATACCCCGCCGGGTCTCCGGCTTCAACCTCGACCAGCTGCTGCCCGGCGACCCGACCCACGTGGCCCGCCTGCTGGTCGGCACCGAGTCCACCTGCGTGCTGGTCACCGAGGCGCTGGTCCGGCTGATCTTGAGCCCGGCGCACCGCCGCCTGGTCGTCCTGGCCTACCCGAGCGTCTTCGAGGCCGCCGACGCCGTGGCGGGCCTGCTGGAGTCGCTGCCCGAGGGCCTGCTCGGCCTCGAGGGCTTCGACGTCACCCTGGTCCGCCAGATGCGGGCCCGTGACCTGAACACCGAGCAGCTCGGCCTGCTGCCCGAGCTCGACCGCTCGCTGGAGCGCGGCTCCGGCGGCTGGCTGCTCGCCGAGGTCGGCGCCGACACCGCGGACGAGGCCGATGCGCGCACGGAGCAGTTCGTCGCCGCGCTGCCCGCCGCGACCGTCCACCGCCGCCTCGACGATCCGGCCGAGCAGCGCGGCGCGTGGGCGATCCGCGAATCAGGGCTCGGCGCCACCGCCCTGCGCACCGACGGCACCCACAACGTGGAGGGCTGGGAGGACGCGGCCGTCCCGCCGGCCGAACTGGGCAGGTATCTGCGGGCACTGACCGAACTGTGGTCCGAGTTCGGCTACGAGGGTGCCTGGTACGGCCACTTCGGCCAGGGCTGCGTGCACACCCGCAACAACTTCGACCTGCACACCGAGGCCGGCCTGCGCACGTACCGGGCATACGTCGAGCGCGCGGCCGACCTGGTCGCCGAGCTCGGCGGCTCGCTCTCCGGCGAACACGGGGACGGCCAGTCGCGCGGCGAGCTGCTGGAGCGGATGTACGGACCTGAACTGGTCGACGCCTTCCGCCAGGTCAAGGCGGTCTTCGATCCGCGCGGCCGGATGAACCCCGGCAAGGTCGTCGACCCCTATCCCCTCGACACCAACCTCCGCTTCGGCCCCGCCCACCGAACCAGCACGCTGACTCCCACCTACTTCCCGCTGGCCGAGGACGGCGGCTCCCTCCAACGCGCCGCCGAACGCTGCGTGGGCGTGGGCCGCTGCCGCCGGGACGACGCGGGCGTGATGTGCCCCTCGTACCGGGCGACCCGCGACGAGCGGCACTCCACCCGGGGCCGGGCGAAGCTGCTGGCCGAGCTGTTCCAGGGCGAGGTCACGCCGGAGACCTGGCGTAACGAGGACGTCCGTGAGGCGCTCGACCTGTGCCTGGCCTGCAAGGGCTGCGCGGTGGACTGTCCGACGCATGTGGACATGGCGACGTACAAGGCCGAGTTCCTCGCCCAGCACTACAAAGGCCGGCTGCGTCCGCGCGAGATGTACGCGCTCGGATTCGTCCCCTGGCTCGCCCGCGTAGCCACCCGGGTGCCGGCGCTGGCCAACCTCGCGCTGACCGCCCCGGGAATCAGCCCGCTGTTCAAGCGCGCCGCCGGAGTCACCACCCGCCGCCCCGCGCCGCGCTTCGCCGCCCGTTCGGTGCGCCGCCAAGCCCGCACGCGCACCCGCACACAGGCCGCCGCCCAGCCCACGTCGCCCACCTCAGTGCCCGCCTCCCCCACCGTCGTCCTCTGGCCCGACACCTTCACCGACGCCTACCGTCCTGCCGTCGCCCAGGCCTGGCAATCAGTACTCGAAACCGCCGGCGAGACCGTCGCCGTACCCACCGACTGGGCCTGCTGCGCCCGTCCGCTGTACGACTCCGGCATGCTCGACCTGGCTCGCAGGACCCTGCGCCACCTGCTCGACGTCCTCGACGTCTACATCGCCGACGGGATCCCGGTCGTCGTACCCGAACCCAGCTGCCTGGCCGCGTTCCGCGACGAACTGCCGCAACTGCTCGCCGACGACCCGCGCGCGGCGAAGCTGGCCGCGCTCTCCCGCTCCCCCGCCGAACACCTGCTCGCGACCGGCGCGGCGCAGCACCTGCCACGTACCTCCACCCCACGCAGGGTGCTCATCCACCCGCACTGCCACGCCCGCGCCATCCACGCCGTCGATGCCGACCGCCGCCTCCTCGAAGCCGTCGGCCACGAGGTGTCAGTGCTCGACGCCGGATGCTGCGGCCTGGCCGGCTCGTTCGGCTTCAGCGCCAAGCACGAAGCCCTGTCCCGAACCATCGGCACGGAGCAGTGGCTGCCGAAGCTCCAGGCCACAGCCGGCTACAACTCGTCCAACGCATCCGCCCCGTCCGCCACCGCGCTCGTCATCGACGGCTTCTCCTGCGCCACCCAGTACGCGCACCTCGCGCCGTCGGGCGCACCGGTCCCGACGACGCTCCCCGAGCTGCTCCTCGCCGCCGCCCCGCTCAGGGCGTGAGCTCGCCGGGCTTCTGCTGCTTGCCGGAGCCCTTCGGCGGTTTGCGCTTCACGTCCACCCCGGCCCAGAACGCGATCCCGGTGACCCGCACCACCGGGGCGCCCGCAGGCGGCTCGGCGAGCTGGCCGGAGGTCGTGTCGTCGTAGCCGCCCATCAGGCCGAAGCCCTCGACGTGCACGTCGATGTCCTCGGGCGCGATGATCTCGACGCCGCCCATGACCGCGTTCGCCCGGATCACCGTCTCGCGCTCGGCGAAGCTCGCGTCGCGCAGGTCCAGCACGACGCCGCCCCAGAAGGCGAAGGCGTTGTAGCGCCGGGGCACGACCCACCGGCCGCGCCGGGTCGAGCCGGACATGATCGCGATCGACCAGCGCTTGCGTCCGGGCGTGCCGCCGACCCGGGCCAGACCGGTCCCGGTGGCGCTCGCGGGCACCGGCAGCGGCATGGCGGTCCCCGAGGCCGGCAGGTCGCGGGTGAGCGGCTCGAGCTCGGCGTAGGTCTTCGATGCGTACGTGAGCTCGAGCCGTTCCTCGAGCTCGTCCATGGTCAGCCGACCGTGCCCGGCCGCTTCCCGCAGCTGATCCGCGACCCGTTCCCGGTCGGTGTCGGAAGCGCGCAACTCCAGCGCTGGGTCGGAATCCCCTGTGTCAGCCATGCCCGGGATTCTAGTGCCGTGGCGGCCAACGTTCGCCCCGTTCGCCGTCCCAGCACGACATCTGGCCGCGTTGCGGCAACGCCCACGCACAAACCAGTGCGAGGGCGTCCCCGCGCCTTGCCATATGCCGCCCTGGAACGCCTCACATGCGGGCGAACGTTGGCCGCCACGGCACTAGCGAACCCCATACGTCCCCGGATCAGCCCCCGAGCACCGACTCAACACCAAGATCTCCAGGCCGCGCCGTGCCGCTCACGGTCGGCCTGCCTCCTGCGCTACCGCCGGCTCAGGCAACAGCCGGGCGGTCAGCCGCTCCGCGCGCGGCCAGCGCACGTCGTGCGCCCAGCCGAGCCGCTCGAAGATCCAGATGACCCGCGCGGCCACGTCGATCTGCCCGGGCAGCACCCCGTGCCGGGCCCCGCTCGGGTCGGCGTGGTGGGAGTTGTGCCAGCTCTCCCCGAAGGACAGCAGCGCCAGCGGCCAGAAGTTGGCGGCCCGGTCCCGGCTGGCGAAGGGGCGCTTGCCGACGACGTGGCAGATGGAGTTCACCGACCAGGTGACGTGGTGCAGTAGCGCCATCCGGATCACCCCGGCCCAGAAGAACCCGGCCAGCGCCCCGGTCCACCGGCCGGTGACCAGCCAGCCGACCAGCGCCGGGCCGAGCAGGGAGAGCGCCGTCAGCACGCCGAACAGCCGCCCCACGACCCGCAGGTCCCGATCCGCCGCCACGTCCGGCGCGAACCGCGACCGGTTGCTCAGCTCCCGCTTCAGCATCCAGCCGATGTGCGCGTGCAGCAGGCCCTTGAAGATGGCGCGGGTGCTCGTGCCGTACCGCCACGGCGAGTGCGGATCCCCTTCGCGATCGGAGAACGCGTGGTGCCGCCGATGGTTGGCCACCCACTGGACCGGCGAGCCCTCGACCGCCAGCGACCCGGCAACCGCCAGCGCGATCCGCAGCCCGCGCCGAGCCTTGAACGCGCGGTGCGTGAAGAGCCGGTGGTAGCCGACCGCGATGCCGAGCCCCGAGACCGCGTAGGCGACCGCCGCCATGATCAGGTCCAGCGCGGTCAGGCCCCAGCCCCAGGCGAACAGGACCACGACGGCCAGCCCGACCATCGGACCGACGACGAAGGTCCACATCGCCGCCGACGCGGCCGCTGTCTGCGGCGTTTCCAGCAGCGGCTTCACCGCGCTCTCGCCCTCGCCCCGGTTCTCACCCCCGGTATAGCCGCCCCCGCCCCCGCCTCCATCGTGCCGTTCGTCCTCCCCCTGTCCGCCATCGACCAGCCCGCTATCAAGCTGTCGTCCTGCGGGAGTGGCACCGGCCACGCTCATGGAGACTCCTTGCGATACGACGGCAGGCTGCGGCCGGATGGCTGACAGCCTCAGTGTCGAGCACACCTCTGAACATCCCCGTGAACGCCGCAACGCGCTCCCCGGCCGAAACGGTGAACTACTGCCCCTGCCTGCCGAAATCCGCGCCGCACCCGCCCGGAATCCGCCAGGGGCCCGCTCCGGAGCCCCGTCCCGGCTGCGGTCCCGCATCCCAGCCGGACAGCCGCCTCGTCAGAGCCGCTCTCCACCCAGTATGCGCGCCTTGATGGTGTTCCCCGGCGGAGCCAGCGGACACTGCCAGCGCACGTTGTAGCGGCAGGAGGGGTGATAGAGAAAGTTCAGGTCAATGACCAGCGTATCCGCCGATCCGCCCAGGTCGGCGCCCTTCGTGGTGTCAAGCAGGTAACGGCCACCGCCGTACGTCTCAGCCCCGGCGGTGCCGTCGCGCAGCGGCACGAACAGCCCGCCCGCGTACTGCCGCAGCCACCACACGTCGAGCGTCACGTCGAGCGGCGCAGGCAGCCTCACCCGGCCCACGAGCCGCATCCCCGTGCTGCCGTCGCCGTCCGTCGGGATCGACAGGTTAACCGGCTCGTCCGGCGGGATGACCGGCAGTTCGAAGCGCAGGTCCGGATCGTAGGGCCAGTAAGGAATGCCGGTCTCGCGCAGCGGATGGTCCGGCGTCAGCGGACTCTGCGGATGGTCGCGGAACAACTCCTCGCGCCCGGTACGCCACACCGAATGCCCGCGCTCAGGGTCCTTCTCCGCGCGCACTGCCGCGTAAAGGGCGCTGACCTCGCGCCGCCACCCGGCGAGTTCCAACTCCACGACGTCGTCCACGTCCGCCACATCCGCCTCCCCGTTGAGTATCCCCTGGCCTTCAGCCAAGCACACCCGCAGCAGGCGGCGCACCGGAGGCGGCGGCCATCACGGGCCGCCAAGGCCGGGAGAACACTGGGCCAACGCACTTGACCGGTTCGTTAGAACAGCCGACCATCGCGTACAAACGCGCTCTGCCACGAGCGCAACGGGGGGAATCAAGACCGATGGATCCGAGCCCGCAGCACCTGAGTCCGCAACAGCTACCACCCGCCCTAGTTGCGTTCCTACTCCAGGACGGAAGAGTCACCGGCGAGGTCTTCTCCCGGACGCTGTTGTCCCTCGCCGACGACGGCTGGCTCCGCATCGAGCCACAGGACTCCGGCGGAGTCCCGATCGTCCGGATAACCCGGCTGCCGGCCCCACACGAGGCGAAGCAGTTCGAGCACCTGGCCCTGGAGCGCGTAGTCCATCGGATGGGAACGCTGACCCACGTGCCACTCTCCGCACTGACCAGCAGCGAAGGCGCGGACTACGACCCGTGGTGGAAACGCTTCGGTGAGGCCGTCAACGCCGAGGCCGAGCAGTACGGACTAACAAAGCACGGGCTGCACCCCCGCACCTCGTGCGGCCTCCCGCTCCTGCTCGCGTTGGCCGCCGGATTCGCCGTGGCGGGCCCGGGCGGCCTGTCATCCATCGCGGGCGTCGGCGTCGGGTTCGCAGTGCTCATGCTCACCCTCATCGCGGTCGGCAAGGCGAGCCGGCCCAGGCTGACCGAGCAGGGCAAGACGGCCGCCGCATGGTGGCGGGAGCGTGGCAGTGGCCTAGGCGGCTCGGTGCTCGCCGACCAACTCCCCCCGGGCGCCCAGCCCTCACCGCACTCGACCGAAGCGATCGTCGCCCAGGGCGCTGCACCACTCCCAGACGGCCACGTGTGGTCCTCCTACGGCGGACAGTGGCGGACAATCAAGGTCGGCCCGCTGGACGTCACGCGCTGGGGACGACCTGGCAGAGGCATCATGCTGGGTGTCCTCGACGCGTTCTTCACGCTCCCGCTGCTCGGCGTATCGAGCCGCCTGCCCAGCAACGCAACCGGCCTCATGGTGAAGCTGGCGCCCACAGTCATCTTCGGCAGCCTGCTGCTGTTCGTCTGGCTACCCGCGTACCGGCGCAGCCTGGCCGTCCCGAAGCGCGGCGCGTTCACCGGCCAGGTGGTGAAGCGGTGGACCTACGAGTCGGGCGGTGAGGACAGCACCACGTACTACTGCTGCTGCCTCGACGACGGGGCCTCGCCCGAAGGCTGGTCTTTCCGGATCGAACGCTCCGTGTACTCGCAGCTGCGCGTAGGGGACGTCGTATACGTGGACTTCAACCCGCGCCGACACAAGATCAACCAACTCCAGCCCGCCGCACCGGTCTCCAGTCCCAGCCCCACCCCTCGCCCCTGACCAGCGACCCCCGCCCAGCGCGCGAACCCCCACCCCTGACTGCCAGCCCCGCCTACAGCTCACCGCACAGACTCCCGCCGCCCCGGCCCAAGCACTCGCCCTATCCGCCGGGCCCCCACCTCCAGCCGACCTTGCCGCCGCCCGCCGCCCGCGTCACGCCCCTCTCCCAATCTCACTCACCGCCCAAACTCATACTCATACTCACCGCCTGCGCGGCCTTGGCCGCGTCCTCCTTCGCGCTCGCGGACGCCTCCCGCAGAGCGTGCACCGTACGCGAGTAGTTCGATCCCTTCCTCACAGCAGCGACGATCCGACGGCGCGGCGCGTCTTGCCCGATCGACAGCACCCTGACCGTGTGCGGCACGATCGGCGGCAACCCCATCTCCGGCACCACCGTCACTCCCAAGCCAGCCCCGACCATGCCGACCGCCGCCAAGAAGTCCGTCGTGTGGTGCGCGGCTCGCGGTTGGAAACCCGCCATCGCGCACGCCGCCGCTGTCACCTCGTGGCAGGAGGTCCACCGCCGCGACTGGATCCACGGCTCGTCGGCCAACTCGCCCAGATCGACCGGCTCCACCCGTCCGGCCAGCCGGTGCCCAGCCGGGACGACGGCCCGGTAATCGTCCACGACCAGCGGCTCCAGCACGATCCGCGGGTCGGCCAGCACCGGACGGTTCGGCGCGATCATTACCACCGCGACGTCGGCCTCCCCGTCGAGCAGCAGTGCCAACGCCTCCTCGGACTCTGCCTCCTCGACCTCGACCCGCCAGCCCGGGTTGTCCGTGCCCAACTGCGCCACCGCCCGAGCAACGAAGCTGGCGATCGCGGTCGGGAAGGCGCAGATCCGGAACCGCGCCGCCGTCCCATCCCGGAAATCACGCAGTTCGGCGTCCGCGCGTTCGTACCGTTCCAGGATCGCGTCGGCGTGGTCGAGCAGAATCCGGGCCGGCTCGGTCAGCACGACGCCCCGCCCGCGCCGCTCGATCAGCGTGCAACCCGTGCTCTTCGCCAGCACCGTCAGCTGCTGCGAGACCGCGGACGGCGTCAGATGCAGCGCGACAGCCGCCGCGTTCACCGTGCCGTGATCAGCCAACGCGCGCAGGGTCCTGAGATGTCGCGGATCGATCACGTTCGGACCTCCGCCTGACCGCGACTCCCTCTACCTCTACCGCCACCGCCACCATGGCTCCCTCGCGCCGTGCCTCCCTCGCTGCGACTTTCCACGCGACATTCCAAGTGCCATTCCAGCCGTCCGCCACCGCGTCGATTCAGCACTTCTGCATAATATCCCGCAGAAGTATTCGCTAGTCCTGAACAGTGCGCGCTGCTTGATTGGACCCATGACTCACGGATCCGCACTGCCCGCCCGACATCTCGCCTTGGCCGCGCTGGCCGTGCTGATCTGGGGCGTCAACTTCACCGTGATCGACGCCGGTCTCGCCGCCTTCCCTCCGTTGTTGTTCGCCGCGCTGCGGTTCGCCCTCGTCGCGGTCGGCTGCTGTTTCGTGCCCCGCCCGAACGTGGGCTGGCGCTGGCTGCTCCTGATCGGGCTGTTCACCGGCACCGGCCAGTACGCCCTGCTCTACCTCGGCATGGCGGCCGGAATGCCCGCCGGCCTGTCCTCTCTGGTCATGCAGGCCCAGGTGCCGCTCACAATCCTGGTCGCCGGCATCGCCCTGCGCGAGAAGCCCGCTGCCCGCCAAAGCATCGGCATCGCCGTAAGCGTCGTCGGCCTCGGACTGGTCGGACTGGCCCGCGGCGGCTCGGTCACCGTGCTCTCGCTGCTGCTCGTCCTCGGAGCGGCGACCAGTTGGGCGGTCGGGAACGCCTGCACCCGGATCGCCCAGCCGGACAACGGCTTCCGCCTGGTGATCTGGTCCTCGCTGGTGCCACCGTTGCCCCTGCTCGGACTGTCCCTCGTGCACGAGGGCGCGCACCGTGACGCCGCGTCCTTCGGACACGCGGGCTGGACCGCCTGGCTCTCGCTGGCCTACTCGGTGTTCCTCGCCACCATCGTGGCGATGGGCGCGTGGTCGATGCTGCTCAGCCGCTACCAAGCCGACCGCGTGGTGCCTTTCGCTTTGGCGATCCCGATCATCGGCCTGGCCACCGGACGACTGGTCCAGAACGAATCGGTCACCGTCCCGATGCTGCTCGGTGCAGCCGTCGTGCTCTCCGGCCTAGCCCTCGTCGTCGCGCGCTCCCGGACAAAGACGACGATCTCACCGGCACAACTCCCCCAGCGAACGATTCCGCAGACGGAACTCCCACTGCGAGCGGTCCCGCAGACGGAACTCCCGCTGCGAACGACCCCGCAGGCAGAGCCCTCCTCGGCGACGACCCCGCGCATCGGGCCTCCGTCGGCGACGATCCGGACAGCCGATGGCTCGGATCTCGAGGCCGCGCCCCGCTAACCGTGCCGGCTCCACTCGTGCGCTGACACTCGCGAACAGCCGACCGGAGAACCAGTTCGAGCGAACAAGGCGACCGGAGAACCGGCTCGAGCGAACAACCCGGCCCTCGAGCGAACCGGCTCGCGCGAGCGGCTCAGCCCGCGAACTGGGTCGCCAGGGCGCGTGCGTGCGACTGAGCGTTCTCGTGCGCCGCAGCCCGGAGCTCCTTCGCCGCCGGTATCAGGTCCGCCATCGCAGGGTTCGACTCGGCGAGGGTCAGCTGGGCCTTGATCACGGTCAGGTCGAGGCCGAGCGCCTTGCCCAGCGCCGTCTCCAGGTACGGCTGCACGAAGTCCCACCCCGCGCGCGGCGTGCCCTCGTCGTAGCCTCCGCCGTAGGCCAGCACCACGGTGGCCGGACGACCTCCGAGCGGCGGGTTCCCGTCGCGGGTCATCGTGCGCTCCACCATGATGATCTGGTCCAGCCACGCCTTGAAGGTGGAGGGGACGCCCCAGTTGTACATCGGCACCGTGAACAGGTAGGCGTCCGCCGCCAGGACCTCGTCCACCAGCGCGCTGCGCAGCGCGAACGCCTCGGCCTGCTGGGCCGTGTGCTGCTCGGCCGGGATGAACGGGGCGCGAACCGCGTCCTCCGCGAGCCCGGGCACCGGGTTCAGGCCCAGGTCACGATGGGTGATCGTGCCGTCGGGATGGACCTCCTGCCAGGTCTTGAGGAAGGTGTCCGCGATCTCCTTGGACACCGAGCCGACCGAGAGCGCCGAGGAGTCGACGTGCAGGAGGTGGGCCATGGGAAACTCCAAACTGGTCTGCGAGACAATCAATCTTGGAAAGAGCTCGTCTTTAATCAAGACTGTCTGTCGCACAGACTATCTGTCAAGTCCCTTCGGCGCTATTCTTGAAAGAGGTAGGACTCGAACCGACGGTCAGTGACGGGAGAGCGGTCATGGGGGCGAAGCCCGGCGCGGCGGAGCACGGCATGGCCACGGCTCCACCCGGCCCCATCCCGGCCGGCTTCGAGGACAACTTCGGCTGGCTGCTCGCCCAGTGCTTCCGTGCGCACGTGTATGCGATGGACCGGGCCATAGCCGACTTCCCGCACGGGCACCGCGGCTTCCAGGCCGTGTCCGGCGCCGCCAACTGCAGCGCGCACAACCAGGCCGGCCTGGCCAAGCAACTCGGGGTGGACCGGACCGTGATGGTCTACCTCGTGGACGATCTGGAGAAGGCCGGGCTGGTGGAGCGGGTGCCCGACCCGAGCGACCGCCGCAGCAGGCTCATCCGCGCCACCGAGGCCGGCCGATCCCGGCTCGCCACGGCCCAGTCGGCGATCAGCGCCGCGGAGGCCGAACTGCTGGAGGTCCTCGACGACGAGCAGCAGAAGTCGCTGCGGGCGATGCTGCGCGACCTCGCCGCCCACCATTTCGGGGCGATCGACACCGTGGCCGACTGCGGCATCGCCGACCGGGTCAGAGAAACCTCGGTCTGACCGAACCGTGATTCCCCCGTCGCATCGTGCTCAGACGTGCCGCGTGAGAGCGTGCGCGGAGTCGCGGACGACACAGAAGAGGGATGCGCAGCGGTCACGCCGCGCCGGGTGCATAGCCCGCGCTGTTGCGTCGACGGTTGGCACCGCCAGCGTGGAGCAGCGCGAGAACGCGGCCAGGCGAGAGCCGTCGGCAAGCGCGCCCGGCCACCTCCTCGCGCACGCTTCAAGGCCCTGCCGCGACCACCGTCACGCTCCGCGTTTGACCACCGCCCTTCGGCACGGCATTGTCGTCCCACCGATTCCCACCGGAGAAGGAAACGATGGCCGATACGCCGACTGGTGAAACCCTGCTCGCGACAGCCGCTGGCGGCTGGGGACACGCCGAGTCCACCTGGGTGGACGGGTGGCACCTGCGCGCGGCGGACGGGTTCACGCACCGCGCCAACTCGGCCTGGCCGATCGGGCCGCTCGAACGTCCGCTTCCCGACGCCGTGGCAGCCGTGCACGCCTGGTACGCCGAGCGCGGGCTGCGCCCCCTGATTCAGGCGATCATCGGATCAGAGCTCGACGCCGCCCTGGCCGACCTCGGGCACGGCGAGACCCGCGCCCGGTCGCTGCGGCAGACCGCGTCCGTGTCGGACGTGCTCGACACCCTGCTGAACGTCGCGCCGATCGGCGTGAAGGAGTCGTTCACCGAGGCGCCCGGCGAGGACTGGCTCGCGCTCTACCGCACCGGCGGACTACCGCCGGTCGCCAAGCAGGTGCTGGGGTCTGGCGACGCGATGCAGTACGTGACGATCTACGACTCGGACTCCGGCGCACCGCTGGCAATCGGCCGAGCCGCCCTCTCCGCTCCCCCGAACAGCGCGGAGCCCGCGCACTGGGTCGGGATCAGCGCCGTCGAGACCTCGCCGGAGGCCCGCCGCCGCGGCCTGGCCAAGCTCGTCATGGACGCATTGCTGGAATGGGCCGAGGAGCAAGGCGCGACCGACGCCTATCTGGAGGTCATGCCGGAGAACACCCCAGCAGTGGCGCTCTACAGCGAACTCGGATTCACCACCCACCACGAGTACCACTATCGAGTGATCGGCTAGTGCCTCGGCGGGCTACTTTTGCCCGCAAGCGAGGCGCTCCAGGGCGGCATATGGCAAGGCGCGGGGACGCCCTCGCACTCTTTTGTGCGTGGACGTTCCCGCAACGCAGCCAGATGTCGTCCTGGGACGGCGAGCGGGGCAAAAGTAGCCCGCCGAGGCACTAAGGTCCTGTTCGGCGGGTAACCGGCGGAAAGGGACTGACTGCGATGGCCGAGCGTTCGAAGTTCGACACCGTGGCGGCGAACTACGCGGCGGGACGGCCCGACTATCCTGCAGCGCTCTACGACACCCTGGCGGAGACGCTCGGCAGATCGCTGGTCGGCGCGGACGTCGTCGACCTCGGCGCGGGCACCGGGATCGCGTCACGGCAGCTGGCCGGGCGCGGCGCCGTGGTGACCGCGATCGAGCTGTCCGGGCCGATGCTGGCGGAGCTGGCCGCGACCTCTCCCGGCGTACGCCCGCTACGCGGCAGCGCAACCGCCCTGCCGCTGCGCGACGGCTGCGCGGACCTGGTCACCAGCGCGCAGTCCTGGCACTGGATGGACCCGGCGCTGGCCATCCCCGAGTTCATCCGGGTCCTGCGCCACGGCGGCGTGTTCGCGGCCTGGTGGAACCACACCCACCGGCAGAGCGGCTGGGAGCAGGCGCAGGCGCGGCGGATCGAGGCCGCGGACCCGAACTGGCAGCAGGTCAGCGGGCCCTTCGGCAAGCGCGGTAACGAGTTCGGCGACGATCACGGCCTCGACGTCGCGACCCACGAGTTCGAGTGGCAGCGCACCATCACCCTCGACCGGCACCTGGACAACCTGGTCTCGAAGTCCTACGTCGCGGCGCTCCCCGAACGCGACAGCTTCCTACGCACCGAACGCGAGAGCGTCGGCGCGGCGTTCCCGGACGGCCTCGTGCTCGAGCGCTTCAGCACGCACCTCGTCACCGTCACCGTTCCGTAGGGCAACCCCCTCCATAGGGCAACCCCCAGGGCCCGAGCCGCGTCGCATCCGCCCGCTCAGCGCACGAAGGATTCCCGATAACCCGTTGCCACGCCGAGGTCATCTATGGGTTCATAGACCCCGGCGCGGCCGACAGTCCGTATGGATGCGGGCGGGGCGCGCGTGGCGGACTCCACACCCGTCGCGGACTGAGAGAGGAGACCTCCAGCGATGCAGCGCTGTCACCCGCTCAGCTGTCGAAGGTCCTCTCGACGGCGCCGCAGCCCCAGATAGGTCGAGTCTCTCGACCCGTCCAACCGGCTGCGGCCGCGCCCTCCCTCGATGCACCACCTCTATGCACCACCCCCATTCGCGCACGGCACACTCGCATGCGCGCGTCCACCATGACCTCGGAGGTCGATCCACCATGCCCATGACCGAGCTGATCGGTCACCACGTGCCGATCCGCCTGTGGGCGGACCCGGCCACGGTGGAGCCGCAGGCTCTCCAGCAGCTCTACAACGTCACCACCGTCCCCCAGATCGCCGGCGTCGCCGTGATGCCGGACGTGCACGTCGGCATCGGCGCGACCGTCGGCTCGGTCATCGCCATGCGCGACGCGGTCTGCCCGGCGGCCGTCGGCGTGGACATCGGCTGCGGCATGACGGCGGTGGCCACCTCGCTCACGGCGGCCGACCTGCCCGACGACCTCGGCCACCTGCGTTCGCGCATCGAGGCGGCGATCCCGGTCGGCCGCGCCTCGCACCTGCGCCCAGTGGACGGCGCGAAGCTGCACGGCTTCTCGGCGACCGGCTGGGACGGGTTCTGGGCCCGCTTCGACGAGCTCGCCCCTGCGGTCAGGGTACGCCGCGAGCGGGCGCTGGCCCAGATGGGCACGCTCGGCTCCGGCAACCACTTCATCGAGCTCTGCCTCGACACCGAGGACCGGGTGTGGCTGATGCTGCACTCCGGTTCGCGCAACATCGGAAAGGAGCTGGCCGAGTTCCACATCGGCGTGGCCCGCTCGCTCAGCCACAACCAGGGGCTGGTGGACCGGGACCTCGCGGTCTTCCTGAAGCACTCGCCGCAGATGGACGCCTACCGGGCGGACCTGTTCTGGGCGCAGGAGTACGCCAAGCTCAACCGCGCGGTGATGATGGCGCTCTACCAGGCGGTGGTGCGCCGGGAGTTCAAGGCCGCGCGGCCGGGCTTCGGCGAGGTCATCTCCTGCCACCACAACTACGTGGCCGAGGAGACCTACGACGGCGAGCAGCTGCTGGTCACCCGCAAGGGCGCGATCCGGGCCGGGGCCGGGGAGTACGGGATCATCCCGGGCTCGATGGGCACCCGCTCGTACATCGTGCGCGGGCTGGGCAACCCGACGGCGTTCAACTCCGCCTCGCACGGGGCGGGCCGGCGGATGAGCCGGTCCAAGGCGAAGCGGATGTTCACCGCCGAGGACCTGGCCGCGCAGACCGCGGGCGTCGAGTGCCGCAAGGACCTCGGGGTGCTCGACGAGATCCCGGGCGCGTACAAGCCGATCGAGCAGGTCATGGCCGCACAGACGGACCTGGTCGAGATCGCGGCCGAGCTGCGCCAGCTCGTCTGCGTGAAGGGCTGACCGCGGTCCGACCGGGGAGGGGAGCTCCGGGGCCGCAGTACGCTGCGGCCCCGGGGCGGTCGGATCGACCGTGGGCTACCGGGCCGGACCGCGTCCGCCTGCCGTCGTTACCGCACCGGCCTGAGCACCACGACCGGGATCCGCCGGTCGGTCTTGGTCTGGTAGGAGTTGTAGTCCGGCCAGATCCCGGCCATCACGTCCCACAGCCGCGCCCGGTCCCCGCCCTCGGCCTCGTGCGCCAGGACCCTGACCTTCTCCGCGCCGACCTGGACCTCGGCCTCGGGGTTGTCACGCAGGTTGAGGAACCACAGCGGGTGCTGCTCGGCCCCGCCCTTGGACGCGACGATGACGTAGTCGTCCCCGTCACGGCCGTAGATCAGCGCGGTACGCCGCCAGACCCCGGACTTCCGGCCCAGCACGGTCAGCAGCAGGGTCGGCACGCCCCGCCACTCGTGGCCCTGCTCGCCATCGGACTCGACGTAGGTCTTGATGTGTTCGGCCACAAAGCCGGACGGGCTGTCCACGACCTGCTCGGGGGCCGGGCCGCCCGGCGCAGCGCCGCTGCTCGCGCTCATGATCATTCACTCCTTCTGCCGAAGTTCGACAATCATCGTAACAACCGCGGCCCGTCGCCGCACATTCCGCACCCGCCACGCACCGTCTCAGATCGCGATACATATTTGATCGACACGTGAGACACGCTGCTATCGTCTGAACAGGTCGCCGCACCGGCGGAACCGGGGAGACGAAGGAGCCTGACCCATGACCGGCACTGACATCCATTCCGGCGCCGACACCGGCACCGCCACCGGCGGCGACACCGCCAAGGCCACCACCTACACGCACGGCCACCACGAGTCCGTCCTGCGCTCGCACACCTGGCGCACGGCGCAGAACTCCGCCGCGTACCTGCTACCGCAGCTGCGACCCGGCATGTCAGTACTCGACGTCGGCTGCGGGCCCGGCACCATCACCGCCGACCTGGCGGCCCTGGTCGCCCCGGGCCGGGTGGTCGCGGTGGACAGCGCACAGGCCATCCTGGAGCAGGCCGCCGCGCACGCCGCCGAGGTCGGACAGGCCGACCGGATCGAGTTCGCCGTCGCCGACGTGCACGCGCTCGAATTCGCCGACGACACCTTCGACGTCGTGCACGCGCACCAGGTCCTGCAGCACGTCGCCGACCCAGTCAAGGCCCTGCGAGAGATGCGGCGGGTGTGCAAGCCGGGCGGCGTCGTGGCCGCGCGCGACGGGGACTACGGCGGGTTCTTCTGGTATCCGCGGCTGCCCGAGCTGGACGCGTGGCTGCGGCTGTACCTGGACCTGGCCCGCGCGAACGGGGGCGAACCGGACGGCGGGCGCCACCTGCTGGCCTGGGCCCACGCAGCCGGGTTCGAGGACGTGACCGCCTCGGCCTCGGTGTGGTGTTACACCGGGGAGCGCGACCGGCCGTGGTGGGGCTCACTTTGGGCCGAACGAGTGACCAAGTCGGAGTTCGCCCGGGGCGCGGTCGCCAAGGGCCTGGCCACCGAGGAGGAGTTGGACGCGCTGTCGGCGGGCTGGCTGGCGTGGGGCGCGCATCCGGACGGCTGGCTGTCCATCCCGCACGGCGAGATCCTGTGCCGCGCCTGAGGCGACCAGTCACCGCTGAACGCGAGCCCGACGGCCCCGGAGTCCGCACAGCCTCCGGGGCCGTCCGGCCCGCTCTACGGCGCCACGCCACGCCGCACGGCGCCGCACCGCAACGCACGGCACGGCGCGGGCCGACCCCCTACCAGGCCACCGGCAGTGAAACCAGGGAGCTGAGAACCTCCCCCTCGGTGTAGCGCAGGTCCAGCGGATCCGCATCCAGCCGCAGCGTCGGCAGCCGCTCCAGCAGCAGCCCGAGCCCGATGTACAGCTCGGCCTTGGCCAGGTGCGCGCCGAGGCAGTAGTGCGGGCCGCCGCCGAAGACGATCTGCTGCGGCGCCTCCCGGTCGAACCGGATCACGTCAGGATCCGGATACGCCAGCTCGTCCCGCATCGCCGCGTTGCGCGCCAGCAGCACGGCCTGGCCCGCCCGCACGGTGCCCGACGGCAGCTCGACGTCCTCGACGGCCAGCCGCAGCGTCCCGGTGTCGCCGAGCGAGTTGTACCGCAGCAGTTCGTCCACGGCCGCCGGGATCAGACCCGGGTCGTCCAGCAGCTGCCGCCACAGCTGCCCGCCGTCGCGCAGCACGCCCAGCAGGCCGCGGCTCAGCGAGTTGGAGGTGGTCTCGTTGCCCGCCGCGATCAGCCCGATCGTCAGGTTGACCAACTCCGGCTCGGTCAGCCGGTCCGCCCCGTCGCGCGCGGCGATCATGTCGTCGATCAGGTCCCCGCCCGGCGCGGCGCGGCGCTCGGCCAGCAGGCCCGCCGCGTATTCGGCGAACTCCCGCAGCAGCCGCAGCTGCTCGTCGCGCCCCATCTTCGCGCCCGAGATGAAGGCGTTGGACCAGTCCCGGAACCGTCCGGAGTCCCGCTCGGGCACGCCGAGCAGCTTGCAGATGATCCGCACCGGCAGCTCGAAGCAGTAGTCGGCGACGATGTCGGCGGGCGGGCCGGCCGCCTGCATCGCGTCGAGCAGCTCGCCGGCCACCGCGCGGATCGTCGGCTTCCAGCGCTCGACCCGGCGCGGGGTGAAGGCCGAGGCGAGGATCCGGCGTATCCGCAGGTGCGCCTCGCCCTCCTTGTTGATCAGGGTGTCGGGATCGTCGAAGAAGCTCGGTCCGTGGGTGATCCGGGGCGAGCCGGGCGCGGTCAGATCGTGGCTCAGCCGGGGTTCGGTCTGCGCGGCGGCCACGTCCCGGTACGTGACCAGCAGCACGGCCTCGTCGCCGCTGGGCAGGCGCACTGAGCCGAACGGGCAGGAGGCGCGGCGCTCGGCGTACAGCGGGGACACGCCGACGTGCGGGTCGGTCGGGAACGGGAAGGAGGGCAGCTCCTGCGGGGCCGCGGCCCCGGCGGTGCTTTCGGAGATATCTTCGGGCGTACTCTCGACGGCGACTGCGGCTTCGGTCTCGGTCATGGCGCGGACCCCCTCGGGTCGTCTTTCCGGCGCAGCTATCGCAGAACTCTCATATAAGGCTAACCCGGAACCGCGCCTGCCGACAACCACCCGACCCGTACCGGCGCTACGTCCGCCCGCCCCGCATCGCCCGATACGCGGGACGCAGCAGGTCACGCAGCTCCCGGCCGCGCAGCTGCACCCCGAGCGGTCCGAGCCGGTCGAGGATCGCGCCCGCCGGCGCGTCCGGATGCGGGGCAAGCGGCTCCGGCAACGCGGCCCCGGCCTGCCAGTACGCGTCCACGAACTGCGCCAGCGGCGCGTCCTGCGGCTCCTCCTCGGCCTCCTGCCACGCCGCGTCGTCCCGCAGCGCCTCCAGCCGCCGCAGCAGCACCGCCCGGTCCCGGCCGCGCCAGGCCAGCAGCGCGAACGGGTCCCGGTCGAAGTGCTCGGCCAGGATGTAGCAGGCCGCGGACACGTGCTTGCACGGGTTCTCCCAGTCAGGGCACGTGCAGTCCGTCCGGAACTCGCGCCGCACCGGGAACAGGGTGAGCCCGGCGGTGGCGAAGACCCGGTCGATCCGCTCGGGCATCCGGCCGTCCAGCAGCTCCGCCGTGTACCCCGCGCTCTCCACTAGGGCCCGCTCGACGCGCGCCCACTGTTCGGCCGAGTAGACGTCGATCCGCAGCGTGACGCTGTACGGCTTGTCCCGGGTGCCCTGCACGCTGGCCGCGACCTCGCCGGGCCGGATGGACAGGTCGAGCACCTGGCCGCTGCGGGCGTAGGCGCGTCCGCGGGTGAGCCGGGCGCCGTGCCCGAACCCTTCGATGACCGCGACGAAGCGCTTGGACCACCAGCTCTCGCCGAGCGGACCGCGCTGCGAGCGGGCCGTTATCCCGGCGGCGCGGCGCGGCCTGGCGGGCGGGTAGTGCTCGCCGTCCCAGCCCGTCGCGCGGTAGTGCCCGTCGCGGCTCATCTCTCTACCCAGCTCATCATTCGACCGCTCATCATTCGACCACCGCGTCCGCCGCCAGCCTGATCACGTCGCGCAGTTCCGCGACCGACAGCTCGGTCAGCCAGCCCTCGCCGGTGCCCACGATCCGCTCGGCGAGCTCCTGCTTGTCCTCGATCACCCGGTCGATGCGCTCCTCCAGCGTGCCCGCGCACATCAGTTTGCGCACCTGCACGTTGCGCCGCTGCCCGATCCGGAACGCCCGGTCGGTGGCCTGGTTCTCCACCGCCGGGTTCCACCAGCGGTCCACGTGGATCACGTGGTTGGCGGCGGTCAGGTTCAGGCCCAGCCCGCCGGCCTTGAGGGAGAGCACGAACAGCGGCGGCCCGTCCGCCTCCTCGAAGCGCAGCACCATCTCGTCGCGCTGCTTCTTCGGCACGCCGCCGTGCAGGAACGCCACCTCGCGCCCGAAGCGCTCGGCCAGGTGCGGCCGCAGCATCCCGCCGAACTCGGCGTACTGGGTGAACAGCAGCGCCTTCTCGCCGGCCGCCAGCACCTCGTCGCAGAGCTCTTCGACCCGGGCCAGCTTCCCGGAGCGTCCCGGCAGCCGGGAGCCGTCCTTGAGGAAGTGCACCGGGTGGTTGCAGATCTGCTTGAGCCTGGTCAGCATCGCCAGCACCAGGCCGCGCCGGCCCACCCCCTCGGCCCCGGCGATCTCGCGCAGCATCTCGTCCACGGTGGCCTGGTACAGCGAGGCCTGCTCCTTGGTCAGATTGCAGACCACCTTCATCTCGACCTTCTCCGGCAGGTCGCTGATGATCGCCGGGTCGGTCTTCTCCCGGCGCAGCACGAAGGCCCCGGTGGCCCGGCGCAGCCGCTCGGCCGCGCGCTCGTCGCCGTCCCGCTCGATCGGCCGGGCGAAGCGCTCCTTGAACGACTCGGCGCTGCCCAGCAGCCCGGGGTTGGCGAACTCCAGGATCGACCACAGATCGGCCAGCCGGTTCTCCACGGGGGTGCCGGTCAGCGCGACCCGGTGCGGGGCGGGCAGCGCGCGCACGGCGCGGGCCTGCTTGGTCCCGGCGTTCTTGATGGCCTGCGCCTCGTCGATCACCACCCGGTGCCAGTCCACCGCGGCCAGTTCGTCGCGGTCCCGCAGCGCCAGGCCGTACGTCGTGATCACCAGGTGCGCGCCCGCCACGGCCGCCCGGAACTGCTCGCCGGAGAGCCGTTCCGCGCCGTGGTGCACGTGGACCTCGAGCCCCGGCGTGAACCGCGCGGCCTCGCGCTGCCAGTTCGCCACCAACGACATCGGGCACACCAGCAGCGTCGCCCGCCGTTTCGCCCGCCCGCGCGCACGTCCCCGCTGCTGCTCCTCCTGCTCCCGCTCCGCCTCCAGCAACGTGAGGACCTGGATCGTCTTGCCCAGTCCCATCGAGTCGGCCAGCACCGCGCCGAGCCCGACCCGTTCCATGAAGGCCAGCCAGCCGACGCCGCGCTCCTGGTACGGGCGCAGCACGGCGTTCAGTCCGGGCGGCGCGACGGCGGGCTCGCAGCGCTGCTCGGCCGTGCCGGAGAGCAGGTCGCCGAGCCAGCCCTCTGCCTCGACGCCCTCCAGCGGCAGCCCGTCGTCGTCGAGCCCGAACATCGCGGTGCGCAGGAACTCCCCGGCCCGCATCGCCCCGCTGCGCCGGGAGCCGAGCGCCTTGAGCCCTGCGGCCAGCTTGTCCCGGTCCACCTCGACCCAGCGGCCGCGCAGCTGGACCAGGCCGCTCTTCGCCTCGGCCAGCGCCTGGAACTCCGCCTCGGTCAGCTGCTGTCCGCCCAGCGAGGCGCGCCACTCGTAGTCCACCAGGTCGTCGAGCCCGAACGCGGAGCGGCGCTTGCGCACCCGGCCGGGCTGCTCGGCCGCCGGGGTCGCGGCCAGGGTCAGGCCCAGTTCCGCGCGGCCCGCGACCCACCAGGACGGCAGCAGCACGCCGAAGCCGTTTCCGGCCAGCGCCGGGGCGATCCGGGTCAGGAAGTCGTGCGCGCCGTCCGGGTCGAGCGACACCTCGGTCGGCGCGGCCTGGCGCAGCGCGGAGGCGAGCGCGGGGAAGACGCGTGCGGCGCGGCCGAGCCCGGCGAGCAGGTCGCGGCGCGGATCCGCCCCGGCCGCATGCAGCAGCCGCGCGGCCCCGGCCCGGTGCCACACCTCCCGCGCCGTGGCCAGCAGCGAGGGGTCCTCGACCGACTGCAGGAGCAGCTCCACCGACCACTGCTCCCGCGCCCTGCCCCCCGACTCCGCTCCTGTCCCCGCCCCCGCCCCGAGTTCGCCTATGTCGCCATCCTGCGGTGCCACCAGCCTGAAGCACGTACGCACCGGGCCGGCCGACGTACCGTGCGTCGTGCGCCACTCGTCCAGCGCCGCGAGCAGGCCCTCGGCGTCGACCAGGTCCAGCCGTTCCGGGTCGAGCAGATTCCCGTGCGCCGAGGTCAGCGCGTCGAGCCAGAGTTCTTCGACGGGCGTCTTGAGCCGCGCGCCGGTGCCCGTCCTCGGCGGCGCGAGCGATTCGCCGTGCAGTCCGTGCGCACCTGTAAGCGCCGCGATGACGTACGCATCGACGAGTGCGTTAACCGCGCCGTCCAGCACGTTGCTCGCGGGTCGACCGGTGACGTCCGCGTCCAACAGCTGTGCGCGGAACACCGGCGGCATGGCGTCGATCAGTGCCTTACGGTGCGCGGCGCTGTCCAACGCGTAGACCGGCCGCCAGACTGCGTGATGCTCGCCGCTGCCCTCGTCGACCTCGAGGTCGGGCAGTATCTCTCCGCGCCGCACCAACGCGTCGGCGAACTGCGCGACCGCACGCGCGAAGCGCACGGTCTCGGCCAACGGCACGTCGGTCTCCGCGCCGTCCACGTCGAAGGTCGCGAGCCGTTCGCCGTCCAGGACGGCCAACACGGCCAGCAGCGCGGCCCCGTCGCGCGGTTCGAGCACGAGCGTCGGCACGATCCACGCCCGCAGCTTGGCCTTCGCCGCGACCCGCACCGCACCCGAGGCGTCCTCGGGCAGAAACCTCGCGAAGCTCTCCGAGGCCCGCGGCCCGCGCTCGTCCGACGGCAGGGCGAGGGGCAGGCTCCCGCGCGGATCGGCCCGCCGGACCGTGGCCGCGATCTCGTCGCCGGCCGCCGCGAGCAGGTTCGCCAGAACCGCCGGCTCGGCCGCGAACGGATGGCGCCGGGCCGGCCCTCCGCGGGCCCGCGCCCCGCGGCCGCCGGCCGCCTCGACGAGCGGCCGACTCGAGTCCTCCGCCCACAGCTCCCACGAGCCAGCGTCGGTGAACAGAGCGTGCAGGACGTACACGACGCGGCTCGCTCCCTAGGACTGCGCCGGAATTAGTGCAAAGTCCCAGCTTAGCCCAGCGGCCGAGACCCCACGGAGTCGAGCCTGTTACGCGGGCGGTTCTGCCAGATACCGCTCCACCGTGGCGACCTTCGCGTTGAGCGCGTCCACGACTCCGGGACGGATATCGGCCTTGAGCACCAGGCTCACCCGCTCGCCGGCGCCATCCCGCCGCGCGCTGTCCTGCACCGCTTCGTACGCGCGCTTGACCACGGCGAGCACCTCGTCCCACTCGCCCTCGAGCGTCGTGAACATCGCGTCCGTGCGATTCGGCAGCCCCGACTCGCGCACGACGCGCACCGCGTCGGCGACGTACTTGCCGACCTCCTCGCCGACCCCGAGCGGCGTGACCGAAAACGCGACCAGCATGCGTGCATCCTCCCGTTACCGAGTACGTGGCGAACAGAGCCCTACCGACTGCGCGCCATCAATCTCCCCACCCAATCAGACCGATACGCCGCCCAGTCCGCAGGGGTCGCCGCGTAGTCGACATACAGAGCGACACCCACGGCCCGGTCCGTAGGCGTCCCGTCCGGTAGCGCGAGCCGGACGCCCCTGATCGCAGCGGGCACGGTCTCAGCCGCCGCGTCGTGCGTGAGATCGTCGCTGTGGTAGGCGGGGACGCCGATAAGCAGCGCGACGTTGCGGGGCACAGCAGCCAGCGCCGCACGCGTCTCGTCACGTACGAAGCCGCTGTACGCACTCGCGGACCACAACACGGTGTCATACGACATGATCGCAACCTGATCCACCCGTGACGCGACCTGGCGTAGATACGCACGCGACCACCACGTACCGTGCCCGACCACGGCCTCAAGCGCCCAGCGCCCGCCCGCCACCGGCTCGACCTGCTCCGCCGACACCGACAACAAACGCCCAGCGCCGTGCACGACCGGCCCGGCCTCGTCCAGCAACGCCAGATATCCCGGGTCCGCATCCCCCACCGGCTCGAAGTCGAAGTGCACGCCGTCGAACCCATCGCCCAGCACCGAGCCGACCGCCGCCACGATCCGCCCACGGGCCTGCGCGTTCTCCAGATCGAGCCGGCCCTGCGGTGTGACCAAATCCCCCATCCAGCCCAGCACTTGTACGCCCGGCAAGGCCTGGTGAACGGCCGTCACAAACCACCGCGCCTGCGGCCGGAGGCGCGGATCGAGCGACCCGTCGCTGCTCAGCGGCCCGATGTGCACGAGCAGGTCCCTGATCCCGGTCCCCCGCACCTGAGCCGCAAGACCATCGACGTCCCGCAATCCCTTGCGCCCATCCACCCAGGCGTGCCCGAGCCACAACGCGTCGTTCCCCGCCGAGCGGGCCGCCGCGTTCACCGAGCCCAGATCCTGCACCGAGAACGCGACCCACCGCACGCCCAGCAACACGCTCACCACCGCCACCACGCCGATGAGCCTCCCCACCACAAAGCGCCCCACGTACAGTCCCCGCTCCGCCTCGCCTCTCCCGCCTGCCCTACGCCCCTCCCGTTCCCGTTCCCGTTCCAGTTCCCGTTTCCTCTCCCTCCCCCGCGCCCCCGTCCCACTTCGTCACCCGACGCGCGATCTCCCCGAGAAAGTCGGCATGCTCCCGCAGCAGCTCATCGTCCATTTCCCGCCCGAAGATCAGCCGGGCGTGCTGCGGGCTGACGAACACCCAGTCCGCCATCGCAAGAAAGGTGAACAGCAGGTGGCGCACGTCGAGCCCCGGGTCAATCACCCCCGCCCGCTGGGCCTCCTCAAGGACCGCAATCTTGCGGTCGTAGTGGACCTGCCGCTCCTGCACCGAGCGGTCGTCCACCGGCCCGCGCGTCTCCAGCCCCTCCCAAGCGACCAGGCGGACCAGCGCCGGGTTCCCGGCATGCTGACGGACCAGGCTCGCCGGGTATCCCACCGGATCTTCTGGATCCGGGCCGATCTCGTCCCCCCGTGTATTGAGGTACTCGTCCAGGACCCGGCGCAGCAGTTCCTGTTTCGAGCCGAAGTAGCGGTAGATGGACTCCTTGTTCGCACCCGCCTTCGCCGCGATCCGGTCCACCCGCGCGCCCGCGCTGCCGTGCTCGGCGAACTCCTCCACCGCGGCACGCAGGATCCGGGCGCGAGTTCCCTCAGGGTCGTATCCCACGTTTGTCAGCCTCCTGAATCACCGCCGCGCCGTCGCACCGTCGCGGCACTCCGCCGCTCCGCTGCTCCGTCACTCCACAACCGGCCCCGCCAGCCCCGAGTATCACCCCTCCGCCCCCGATTTCCAACTATCCGGTTGACACCAGGCCCCGCCACCAGCCAGACTCAGCACAATCCAACTTTTTAGTTTGAAATCCCGGCCCCTGCCCGCCCGTGGAGGTACCGCCGTGCCCACGTCGACGTCCGCGCCCGCACTCAGCGCGCCCACGCCGTGTCCCGCCCAGCTTCCCGCCCGTGCGCCGCGCCGCCTGGTCCTGCTGCTCGCCTTCGCCTGCGGCCTGACCGTCGCGAACATCTACTACTGCCAGCCGCTGCTGCCCGAGATCGCCAAGACCTTCTCCTCCACCCAGGCCGCGACCGGCGTGCTGGTCACCGCGATCCAGCTCGGCTTCGGCCTCGCGCTGCTGCTGGTCGTCCCGCTCGGCGACATCACCCGTCGCCGCCGCCTCGTCTGCGGGCTGCTGCTGGTCGAGGCCGTCGCGCTCGCCGCCACCGCCGCCGCCCCCAGCCTGGCCCTCCTGCTCATCGCCAGCTTCGCCGTCGGCGTCGCGGCATGCGTCGTGCAGATCCTGCTGCCCTACGCCGCGACCATCGCCGCCGACCACGAACGCGGCCGGGTCACGGCCACCGTGCTCACCGGCATACTCATCGGCATCCTGCTCTCCCGCACCATCGCCGGGCTGATTGGGCAGCTCTTCGGCTGGCGCGTCGTGTTCGCCGTCGCCGGAGTGCTGATGCTCGTACTCACCGCGATCCTCGCCCGCGCCATGGACGACGCCGAACCCGAGATCGCGATCAGCTACCGCGACCAACTGCGCGCGGCCGCCCGGCTGGCCCGCACGGAACCCGCCCTGCGTCGCCGCTGCGTGATCGGCGGCAGTGTGTTCGCCGCCTTCGGCGTGTTCTGGACCACCATGTCGTTCCTGCTCGCGGGCGCGCCGTACCACTACAACCAGGCGTCGATCGGCCTGTTCGCCCTGGTCGGCGGGGCGGGCGCGATCGCGGCCAAAGCCACCGGCCACGCCGCCGACCGCGGTCGTCAGGGTCCGACGACCGGTGCACTGCTCGCGCTCGGTATCGCATCGTTCGGTGCGATAGCGCTAGGCGGACACAGCCTCGCATGGCTGCTCGTCGGCGTACTGCTCATGGACGCGGCCGTGCAGGGCGTGCAGCTGCTCAACCTCAGCGTCGTCTACGGGCTGGCCGACGGCGCGCGTGCCCGCATCGGCTCGGTATATATGACCGCGTACTTCGTGTTCGGCGCGATCGGTTCGGCAGTCGGCACGCAGGCCTACCGCACAGCCGGCTGGGGTGGCGTCTCCGCAGCTGGCGCCGCCTTCATGACTCTCGGCCTAGCCACCTGGACCGTCGACCGCCGCGCCACCCGCCGCTGAGGTCCCACCCCCCCATCCCCACTACTGCTATCGCCACCCCTCCCCCAACACCCTCTCCACCCCCGCCACCGCCTGATCCAACCTCTCCCCCCGATCGCCCCGCACCTCAATCCACCTCGCACCGACCCCCGTCAGCACTTCCCTGAACCTGTCGGTCATCCAGGCCCGCAGATGCTGTCCGTCACGCAGGCCATCATCGCTAAATCCGACGCCCACATGGTCGGTAAGTATGTACAACGCACGGGGCCGCATCGCCTGCGCGATCTCCCACACCACATCGGTCGTACGTCCGCGGTACCGCTCCTGCCAGACGGTCGTCGCCAACGCGTCCGTGTCGCACACCAGCACCGGCCCGCCGGCCTCCGCCGCCGCGTCCTCGTCAGCGCACTGGCGTACCGCGACCGCCTCGAAGTCGGCGTCCTCCCACTCCAGGTCGAAGACCGTCGGCTCGTCCAGCCCCCGCTGTCCCGCCAATGCGCGCGCCACGGCCAACTTACGTACCGTCAGCTCACGCCCGTACTCGGCCACCCAACGCGTCAGCGCATACGGCCCGCCCCGCGCGCGCAACACGTCGGCGAGATCGAGCGACAGCGTCGTCGTCCCCGTCGACTCGGCCCCGACCACCACCACGCGCTTCGCAAACCAGCCGCGCACCGGCGGCTCCAGCGCGCTCCACGCCGCTATCGGATCGGCCCGGATCTTGCTTCCGGACATCGCGTACGTCGCCCGGGCCACGTCGAGCCGCACGTCAGCAGCGTCGAATCGCCGCGCCAGCTCCCCGCCATACGCCTCAGACGTGAACACCGCGTCGACGGCGACCCCGCCATGCCTGCCGTCCCCCACCCCCTCCCGCATCAATGCCACGTGCCCCACCCACGCCGCCTCGCTCTCGTAGTCCACCTCGAGGTTGTCCACCACCCCGACGACCTCGACCCCGGCCCACCCGGCATGTGCCCGCCGGATCCACTCCACTCTCACCCCGAGCGGTATCGACTCCGCATCCGCCGCCATCACCACCACGGTGACCCGCTCGCACACCTCCGCGGCGCTGCGGATCAGGAAGTGGTGCCCGGCGTGCGGCGGGTAGAACTTGCCGATCACCAGACCGTGCCGAAACGTGTTCATGCCACCCCTACCCCCACCCCCACCGCGACCGGCCGCAGCTCCCGTCGCCACGATCGCACCCCCACCAGGCACATTCCCAGGAAGATCACATAAACGATCCCCGTCAAATCCAAGGCCTTCACGAAATAGAGTGGCACGTACACCACGTCCGCTGCGATCCAGAAGTACCAGTTCTCGAATTTCTTCAGATTCAGCAGCCACTGCGCCGCCAGCGACAGCGCCGTGGTCACCGCGTCCCAAAGCGGCGCAATGTCATGCGCCCTGGTCAGCACTACCGTCAACCCCCAGCTCACCAGTGCCCCCACCGCCACCAGTCCGCACAGCTCCCACGCACGGGCGTTGCCCATGACCCGCCGCGTCCACCGCGCGCCCCCGTGCAGCCACGCCCACCACCCGACCACCCCGAAAACCAGATAGACGACCTGCAGCCCCGCATCCGCATAGAGCCGCGCGGCCCAGAACAGCACCAGGAAGAAGAAGCTGTTCGCCACCCCCACCGGGAAGTTCCAGATGCTCACCCGGACGGTCAGCCACACCCCCACCGCTCCGGTGGCGAACCCGAGCAGCTCGGCCCAGGTGACCGCGTCCTGCCCGAGGTGGAACAGCACCACGTTGAGCGGCGCGACCAGGTCGCCGACCGACATCCCCGCCCCCTCCCTCAGTTATCGTCAATGTGACGTTAACTGACCGGGCCGCCCTCCGCAAGCAGGTTCGCGCGCCGCTCCTCGCCCTCCAGCCACCGCGCGATCCCCGAGACGTTCGCCACCGCCGACGAGAGGGCTTCGAACTTGTCGGCCGTGTCGGGCCGCGCCAGCAGGTCGGCGTACCGCTCGCGGGTCCGCTCCCGCACCATCCCCACCGCATGATCCAGATCTATCCCCGCGCCGTCCCCATCCCCGTTCCCGTCCCCGTTCGCCCTCCCCTGCTCCCAAGCCTCCCGCACAATCCCGACCCAGAGCCTCATCTCCTCCTCCGCCCGCTCCAGCGCCTCCCCCACCGCCGTGATCGGCCCGTAGTGCGAGAACAGCAGCCGGCTCGCGCCCAGTTCCCGGAACCTCCCCAGCGACGAGACGGCAAGTTCCAGATCGAAGTCGGGCGGCGGCGTCCCCGGCAGCATCACGCCCATCTCCCCGTCAGCCCCCAGCCCCGTGCGCCCCAAGGCGTCATCCGGCGGAATGTAGAGCCCTGCCGCGTCCCCGACGTACAGGTCGCCGGTCTCGGAGTCGACGAGCCCCAGGTGGTGCTTGGCGTGCCCCGGCGTGTGATGCGCCTCCAGCCTGCGCCCGCCGCCCAGATCCACGAACCCGACGTCCCCGATGGCGTCGATCCGCGAGCCCGGGGTCGGCAGCAACTCGCCGAACAGCGAGTCCATCGCCGTCCCGAACACCCGCCGCGCACTCGCCATCAACCGCGACGGATCAGCCAGATGCCGCGCCCCGGCGTCCTGCACGACCACCCGGGCCGAGGGATAGGCGGCGGCGAGATCCCCCACCCCGCCCGCATGATCGAGGTGGATGTGCGTCACCACGATGGTCGCCAGATCGCAGGCCCCCACCCCCAGCCCCGCAAGCGCCTCCCGAACCACCGGCGCAGACGTAGCGGTCCCGGTCTCCACCAGGCACGGCCGCTCCCCCAAGATCGCATAGGCGGCGGTGATGCCGGAATACCCCGACATCGCCGTGTCGATCATATGAACGTCCGACCCCAACGCCCGCGGCTCCGTCGACATGCGCACAACATACCCCCGCCCCGTCCAGCCCGAAGATCCCCCCGACACCCCCAACCCAGGTGATTCCGCCCGCCCCGATGCGGTAAGGTTCTTCTCGACCTTGGCGCACACCGCAAGGTCGGCGGGCTGTAGCGCAGCTTGGTAGCGCACCTGACTGGGGGTCAGGGGGTCGCAGGTTCAAATCCTGTCAGCCCGACAGTGTTGATGCAGGTCAGGGCGCCGTCCGTTCGCGGGCGGCGCCCGGTTCGTTCCCCGGTACAGCACGTGGTGCAGCACCGATTCCCGTACCATGGCGCATTTCGGGCGTGGCACCGGGTGTCAAACGTCATTTTGTCAGGGTGTCTCTATGCCGACCGGCGTCTTCGCGTCTTCGCGCGAATCAGCGGGTTTCGCGGGTGTCACTTTCTTAAAACCCGGATCAGGGCGCGTGCACAGCAGTGCCCGGCAGCCGAGGGCTGCCGTGGAGTGGACACGGTTCAGAACACACTCTTGCCTTATGCTGCGGTTGACATACGCTCCTGCCAGGCACGACGCGCTTCAGTCGGGGGCCGGTAACCAAGCGCAGAATGCAGGCGCCGCTCGTTATACGACTTGATCCAGTTCTCGATATCGCGCCGAGCGCTGGCACGGTCGGGCCAGAATCCGATTCCGATCTCCACCTTGATGGTCGCGAAGAACGACTCGGCCGCGGCACCGTCGAGACACGAGCCGGTCCGACTCGTGCTCTGCCGGATTTCCAAGCGCCCCAGCGCGTTACGGTAGCTCGTGGAATGGTATTGAGATCCGCGATCTGTGTGCATGATCGCGTTGCCCGCGACCAGGCCGGCCCGGTGCGCCGCGCTGATCGCCTCGACGGCCAGGCTCGCGCGCATGTGCGGCGCGAGCGCGTGCCCGATCAGCTCCTTGCTGCACAGGTCAAGCACGGTCGCGAGGTAGAGCCAGCCCTCGCCGGTCGCGAAGCAACTGATGTCCCCGATCAGTTTGAGCCCGGGCATGGGAGCGGTGAACTCCCGGCGGACTAGATCCGGTACCACGGCCGCGTCCTTGTCCGGCTTGGTCAGGTTCCGGCGCTTGCGCCGGGTGATCCCGGCGATGCCTTTCTCCCGCATCAACCGCGCGACCCGGCGCCGCCCGACCTCGAAGCCCTGCCGCTTAAGCTCGCGGGTGATCCGCTCGGCCCCGTACGCTGGGCACGCGGTATGGGTCTCCACAATCAGCTCGAGAAGCTCCCGCTCCTGTTCAGCGCGCGCCTGCCGGCGAGCTTCGGCGCGGGTCCATAGATAGTAGTTACTGCGGTCCGTCACAAGAATCCGGCACAGGAGCTTGACCGTGAAGCGATGTCGCAGCCGGTGGATGAACGCGAACCGCTCGTGCGCAGGAGCCTGATGGATCAACGGCTGCGCAGCCTCATTCAGAACCTCGTTCTCCAGGCGTAGCCAATCAAGCTCCCGACGAAGCCGCCGGGCCTCGGCACGAAGTTCAGTGTTCACGGCTACCAGCTCGTGATGATCAACTCGTCGGGACACGACCACGAACCCTGCCGTACGCCAAATGGCGGCATACGCGCCGTTGCCAAATTGTGCCCGCCACCCGTCAGTTCACGACGCCCTCATTGAAACAAGCACGCCACCATCAAGCACGCGAAAGGTGTGTTCAGAACCGTGCCGACTCCACAACCCCACCCGGCCCGTGGAAACCGGCGCAGCCCGCAGCGACACGCGACGGCCCGTCCCACCACCCCGAGGGACATAACGGGCAGATCGCGGGGTGAATCAGGGAACGGCTACACCCGACGAATCGAGGTTAAAGCAGATTTGCACTCACGAGAATTGTCGCGAGAACAGCCAAGAGCGCCGAGCAAGCTGCGACGGAAATAGTCGGGCTGGATTTGAGTTGATTCCATGCTCGCCCTGCACGATGCTCCTGAAACCATGGATGGCCGTCAGCGATGAGCAGATAGGCCAGAAAACCAACACCGGTGAAGACGCACAAGCACGACCAGGCCAGCTTGCTCTCGAGGGAGGTCCGTCTGGCGGCGATCCGGGCCAGGATCGCTACACAAACGACTATCACTGCCAGCCTGAAAGGTAATGGCTCCACGAATGAAATATAGACAGGCGCCACAATTACCGTGACTCCGCCCCAATTGGCAGACGGATCATGATGCTGCATCACGAAACTACGATCGTCCCGAGACAGACCACTCTCCAACTCGCCGATATAGGATGAGATGAACTCCTCTTTTGGCAGACTTGTTATGGCCTGTGAGAACTGTTTGAGTCGGAGATCAGCTCGCCACTGTACCATCAGCGTGCCGTTCGCATCAAAGTACGACGCTTCGCGAGTATGCCCAGACTTCACATCCTGCGACAAGCCAGAAACACTCGACCGAACCGGAAAGAATGCCATCAGGATTTGCAGAAAGGCGAGTACTAATAGTATGACGCCTATCGCTCGCAGGAATTTTCCGGCTGTTCTACCGGGCGCTGATCGCATTAGGTTACCCATGGACCGTCACCGCCCAGTAAAACTCCTCATAGACGCTGGCTCCTCCGCCCACAGGACGATCGCGGTCGGGCAGCGCACCGCCAGAGAGCATATTTACATGCATTAATGACGCCATTCCCGTGTCGTTGGACACTGCGAAGGCCACAGTGAACGTACGCGCCTTGGGAGAGATATTTATGACCTGATACACCTCGTTGTATGAGCCCAAGAAATTATCGAGGGCATCATAATTTGAAACCGAGCCCCTTAGCATTCCAGCCAAGTCCTTCGGCAGTTGCGCCGTTTTCCCCAGGATGCCGTTTCCATCTGTATGGGAGTAGTCTCCCCCAAGCTTTGACGGGTCTCCATTGAAACCGCCCGCCCTAATCTGCCCGATGAGAAGACTCAAGAGGTTTTTGTTGTTTTGATCGAGAGCGAGTTCCTGAGTGATCTGACTGCCCCCGTCAAATGAAATATTCAGCGGGCCCTTCTTTTGGTCCATCCACATCATGAGCAAGTCTTGCCATGTAAATTGAGGCGAATGACCGGTCATTTCGTCGCATGCTGCGGCGACCCCGGAAGATACAGTGCCACCTGGCGTACAGTCGTTTCGGTTTCCCGCCAGATTCTGAACGTAGAGAGCGAGCTGTGCCGAGAGCGCCGAGTCCAGATCACCTAGCTTTTGACTTCCCAGCGCATTGAGTGCATCCTGGCACGGTTTGTCACAGCCGCCGCTCGAGGGAGTGACGCAGCTACCGTCGTCATTATATCCGAAATTACAACTACCGCCGTGATGGCCGCCGCCGGACGGCGGGGGCGCTGAAACACTGCAGCTGTCGAGACATGCCCGAAGCCCAGTCGGGTCGGTCTGGTTGACGGGGTTGCCGTCGGTGTAACCGTAGCCGTTCAGTGCTTGGGGGTCGCTGGTCTCGAGGACGGGGTCCAGGGAGACGAAGCGGCCGGTGGCGGGGTCGTACTGGCGGGCGCCGACTAGGGTCAGGCCCGTGGTGCTGTCGCTGGGTTTGTTCAGGAAGCCGCGGTTGTCGATCCAGGTGGTGGTGGTGCCGCGGGGGGCACCGTAGGGGGTGTATTGACGCCAGGTGGGGGTTTGGGCGGTGTGGTCGAGCGCGAGCGTATTGGTGCCGTGCTCGTCGGCGGCGATTTCGAAGGAGTAGTTGGTGCCGGTGCCGGTGCGTACCACGGTGCCGCCGCCGGGCAGGACTGCGTAGCGGGCGCCGGTGACGGTGCTGGTGGAGGTGTTGAGGGTGAGTTGTTCGCCGGGCAGGTAGAGCACGGTGGTGCCGGGGTCTTTTTGCAGCAGGACGTTGCCGTCGGCGTCGTAGACGAAGCTGCTGGTGGAGGACGCGGTGGTGATGGTGGACAGGCGCCCTGCGTCGTCCCAGCCGAGGGTCTGTGAGCCCTGGGCGGTCGTGGTGCGGTGGGTCATGTCGCCCGCGGCGTCGTACGTGTACGAGGTGCTCGCAGTGGTGCCGCCGGTGCTGGCGGTGGAGGTCAGGGTGTTGGCCTGTCCGGCGCTGTTGCCGTTGTAGGTGTACGTAGTGGTGGTGTCGGCGCCGCCGGTGGTGGAGTGGTCGACCACGGCGCTGCGTTGGCCCAGGGCGTCGTACGTCCAGGTGGTCCAGTAGGCGCTGGCGGCGGCGAGGTTGTCGCCGACGGTGGCGTGGCTGGCGGCGGTGGGGGTGGCGGCGCAGTTGTCGGTGGCGGTCCACGCGGCAGACAGGCGGTCGACCTGGTCGTAGCGGTAGCACTGGGTCTCCGCAGTAGTGGTGGCGCCCAGGCGGGTGTCGCTCTGCGAGGTCACGTTGCCGGCCAGGTCGTAGGTGTAGGCCTGCTCGTCGACGTTGGCGGGGGTGGCGGTCTTGCGGGTGACGAGTTGGTCGGTGAGCTTGCCGGTGTGTGCGTCGTAGGTGTAGGTGATGTATGCGGTGTTGGTGCCCGAGCCGAGGGTTTCCTGGGTGGGGCGACTGTAGGCGTCGTAGGTGATGCCGTTGGCGTATGCGGTCAGCCCGGTGCCCAGGCTGTTGGGCACTTCGAGCCCGGAGACGATGTTCCAGCCATGGGTGTCGGTCTCCGCTGCCAGACCCCCTGCGGCCGGGTACACGTCGGTCCAGAGCAGCCCGATGTTGGGCGTGTAGGTGTGGCTGAAGGTGTACGTGGTTCCCAGGGCGGTGCCCTCGGTGGCGGAGGGGATGGTGACGGTCTGGCCAAGGGATTCGCCGAAGACGTTGAAGCCGGCGGCCTGCGTGCTGTAGGCGGCGCCGCCTGAGTAGGAGGTCGCGGTGGTCAGGTGGCCGATCGGGTCGGTCATGGCAGTGACGGCGGTGTTGGAGTTGTCGTACACCCAGGAGGCGAGCCGGTTGGCGGTGGACTGGGCGTTGGTGGCCGCGTCGTACTGGGCGGTCTTGCGGTTCAGCGCGTCGTACGTGTAGGAGATCGTCTTACCGCGCGAGTCGGTGGACTGCAGCAGGTTGCCGACTAGGTCGTACACCATGCTGGAGGCTCCGGCGTCCGGGTCGGTCTTGGCAGTGGCCTGGCCCAGCAGGTTGTAACTCGTGGTCCAGCTGTCGCTGTTCGCGTCGGTGATGGTGGACTGGTTGCCGTGACCGTCGTAGCCGTAGGTGGTCTTGGTGGTGGTGCCGCCGCTGAGCGACCAGATCCCGGTGAAGGTATTCGCGGGGGTGTTCAGGGTGGGGGCTGCGGTGTACTGGTCCAGTTCACTGGTACGCCCGAGCGGGTCGGTGACAGTGGCCTGGGTGATCGCGCCGCTCGGGGGGATGACGGTGATGCGGTCTCCGTTGTAGACGGTGGTCGTGGTGGATATCACGACCCCGTCCTTCTCGGAGTTGTCCAGCACGGTACGGCCAAGTCCGTCGTAGGTGTAGAAGTCCTGGTTGGGTACCGAGTCGCCCAGTGCGACGGCCGAGACCAGGATGGTGTTCGGGGCGGTGGCGGGATCCCACCAGCCGTTGTATGTCGCGCTCTTCCAGCCGTGGGTGTCGTAGAAGGTGTCGGTGACCATGCGCCCGCCCTTGGGGGTGTTGGCCTGGGTCTGGCGCGGGCGCAGTTGTGCGTCGTAGATCACGGTGGTGGTGGAGTAGCCCAGTCCTTCGTTCATCTGCTGGGTCGTGCTCGCGGTGAGCCCGGTGTTCGAGACCGTGTAGGTGTACAGGTAGTTCGCTGCGGGGGTGCTGGTGGAGGTGTAGCGCGAGTCGAGCCACGTGGCGGTGGCCCGGCCCAGCGCATCGTATTGGCTGGTGGTGACCACGTTGTTGGCGTCGGTGCTGGTCAGGGTCAGGCCGCGTTGCGGATCGAGTGTCTCGGAGGTGGTCTGGTTCAGGGCGTTGGTCTTGGTCATGGCGGTCACCAGCCCGACCGTGTTCATCGTGTACGTGGTCGATGTCTTATTGCCGTTGCCGTCGTAGATGGCGGTGGGTCGCCCGTAGGTGTCGTACACGGTTTTTGCGGTGGTTTGGTAAGTGAACGCGCCGGAAGCGTAGTTGGCGGCCTTACGCACCATGGTCGCGTCGCCCTTAGTGGGCGTGGTCGGCTGGGTACCGGAGAATGTGGGGTCGTCGTAGAAGGTCTGCGCGGCCGAGACAACCTGCGCCGGGCGGCTGACGGTGCCGGGCGTTGTCAGTGTATTGAGCGCTGAGGGTGCGGAGGGTTTGGTGGCCTCGGTGAACCCGCCGCAGGCGACCGAGTCGGTCTCGCTGGCGGCGGCCAGCCCGACGAGGTTTGCGCTGGTGTTGGCCGCCGCGTATGCGTCGGCGGTGCACGTGTCGTAAGCGGCTGCGGCCGGGACGGTGTGGGTGTAGGTGTACTGCAGCAGCCCGAAATTCGCGTCGCCGACGCCGGTGTCGTAGGACTGGTCGGTTTCCCGGTATCGCCATGTGGTGGTGCCGGAGTCGGTCAGGGCCTGGCGGGTGTACGTCTCTACTGGGGAGACCAAGTTCGCTGTCAGGTCGGGCAGTCCGGCGCGAGTGCGGGTCGCGGTGGCGTTGGATACCCAGTAACTGGTGATAGTGGAGTGGTCGACCGGACCGCCTTCCCCCAGGTACGAGGTAATTTCCAACGTCTGGCCGGCCAACTGGTCGGCGTCGTCATGGGTGGCGCCCTGTGAGTCGGTCAGGGTGACGGCGGTGGTGTTGTTGTCGTTGGACATGCCACGGTAGTAGGTGGTCTCCGACTCGGTGCGCTTGTCGTTGACCCCGTCTCCGGTGTATGTGATGACGTCGCCGTAGCCGCGGTACTGCCCGTAGGTGCGGTACTTGGCCTGCACTACTTCGTTGTCGTCGTAGTGCCAGGCCGCCCCGCCGTTGTACGCGTAGCTGGTGGCGGTTGCGGCGGCCCCGCCGGTCGGGTCGGTCTGGGTGACCTTGGTGACGACCCATTTGTTGAACCAGTCCAGCAGCGGCGCGCTGTAGCCGGTCGGGGTCCAGTACACCGGGTAGCACGAGGAAGTGTTCGACGCCGGGCTCAAGGTCACCGGTGCGGTGCACGCGGCGGTCTGCCCGTAGGTCGGGGAGATCACTGATCCGGACTCGGTGGTGATCGAGGAGATGCGGTAGCGGTAGAGGGCGGGCAGCCCGTCGGTGGTGGTGTCCACCCGGTTCTGCAGGTCGATTCCGGCGAACACGACCGGCGGCAGTGTGATCGGGGTGGTGGAGCCGCCTGCGGTGGTGCCCGAGCCGGTGTGCGCGATCTGGGAGAGCCACAGCGTCGCGGATGTCGCATCCCCCGTGGCGGGCATACTCTGGGTCAGCGCCCAGGAGTCCACGGTCACGTAGTTGGAGGTCGCGGTGGAGTACTGCTCGGTGGCGATCGTGGTCAGGCGCACGGTGGAGAAGTACGACGGGCCGTAGCTGGTACAGGTCGTCCCGGAGGCGCAGACCAGGTCATACGGTACGTCCGGCCAGTTGGCCTTGGTGCTGGAACTGAGCGGGTCGCAGGTCCCGGACACGCACCGGTCGCCTGTGGTGAATGCCACCTTGTCCGGCACGGTGCCGTAGGCGTTGCCGTCGGTGAATCCGTAGTCGATGTGGTCCAGGTGTGAGTCGCGCACGTACGTGGTGTTGGACGCGCCGTTGTCCTGGCCGTAGTAGTTGGTGTCCTGGTTGTAGTAGTACGCCATGGCGTTGCCGTGTACGTCTTTGACGTAGTCCAGGTTCCACCGGTACGCCATCGTGCACACCGAGGCGGTGAATCCGCTGGAGGAGTAGCACGGGTCGGTGAACGTCGTGCCGTTGGCCTGATGCGCACTGTAGACGGGCTCGCTGTCCACCGAGTTCGTGTTGGCCTTGCCCGACGCCCAGCCGGGCACGTGGTTCAGGCCGAAGGAGTACACGGTGCCGTCGCGCTCGGTCACCGTCCAGTAGTCGGTGTTGTAGGTGCCGGTGCCGTTGCCGGACCCGGTCACGTGCGCGACCACGGCGCCGTTCTCGCTCTGCTCCCGCCACACGCTCTTGCCCGAGTCCCACACCAGCGAGGTGGACGAGCCGTTGAGGGAGAGCGTCAGGATCGGGCCCGCGTAGCACTGGTCCTGGGTGGAGACCGGCGACGCGGTACCTTCCGGCGAATTCGCGCAGGAGACGAAGGTCTGCTCGACGAAGTTCTGGCCGGTCGACCAGCCGTCCCCGGCCCAGGAGGACTGGGCCTGGGTGGAGGCGGTCTGCCCGTCTACGCTGCCCGAGTCGTAGGACAGGGCGAGCTTCGGGTTCAAGGTGGAGGCCGCGGGCGGCACTGCAATCGGGTAGGAGTAGGTGAACGACCCGGTGCTGCCCCCGCCCGACCAGGACCCGGAGGGTTTGAGAGTAGTCGCGTTGTACGTGCCGCCGTTGCCGCCGCCGTCTCCGCCCGAGGATGAGGCGGTCGCGGCCAGCACGACCGTCGAGGACGAGGCCGCGGCGCCGGACGTACTCAGAGTTTTGCCGGTCGCCGACCGTATCGTACTCGTGGCCTGCGACGCTCCGGACGCGCCGCCACCCGCCAGTGTGATCTGCGCGGACACGCTCTTTGCGGCGGTGTCGTTGGCCGCGCCGAGCGGCGTGGCTATGTGGCAGGCGGCGAGCTTCGGGGTGGTCAGGATGCACGCGGGGTACTGCACCAGGGTGAGCCGGGAGGCGTAGTTGCCGCCGTAGGCCTGCGCGAATGCCGCGTAGTCCACGCCGACCGTGGCGCGGCCACGCCCCGTGCCGGTCGGGGTCACGGTCAGCAGCACCCCGTTGATTCCGGCTGCAGCGGCCTTGTCCTGTCCCAGCACGTGCACAGCCACCGCGCCGGGGCCGGTATACGCGTCCTTGCCGTCGCCGGCGGCCTGCGCCCACACCGGTACAGCCGCGGCAGTGCCCTTGGCCCCGAGTTTCGCCCCGGCCCGAGGAGCGTTCAAGGCGATCGACGCGGTGGCGTCCTTCGGCCACGCGGTCGCGCTCGCCCGGTACGGCGTGGTGGTCTGGTCCTTGGGCTTGACGAAGTGCGAGCCGAGCGCGAACACCCCCGACACCGAGGGCGTTTGCGGTACCGCGGGCGCCGAGGCGTATTGCGGGAGCGCCTGCGCGGTGTTCGGGAAGCCCGCACCCGCTGTCACGCCCAGCGATCCGGCCGCGATCACAGCGACCCGGGCAACCCACCGCGCCTGTCGCACCCCGCGCGCCCCGCCCCAATGCCGAAACATCCAAGACCCCCCACTTGCAGAGTGCTGACACGCCAACCCCCCGCCGCGCGCCGGATCCGCGACACCGGGTGTTCGAAGATTCACTCTGGCAGTAGCGCCGCCGCAGATTCGATCACGACACGGTAACGATTCAAGGGTCGAATATGGCGAAATTGCGCATACTAAAGATCAAAACAGACACTATCTGACGAGGTGAAACCTCGTGGCCGTCGGTACGCGCTGGTTACGTTGACGGGACACGGGGGGCGTGTGGCCTCCCTCGGGCACCGGAGACAGATCATCATGGGTTCACCATCCGGCCGACCGACACGCGCCCGACGCGCGAGCGCGGCCACCACGCTGGTGGCGCTGCTGGCCGCCTCGCTTACTGCGGTTCCCGCGTACGCCGCCGCGAAGAGCGCCGCGACCACGGCGCAGACCGCGGCCACAAGTTCCACGGCGCTGGGCACTGAGCAGGCGCTGGCGAAGGCGAAGAGCACCGGCGCCGCGGTGCCGGTGCCCGCCGCGACCACCAGCACCGACACCCTCACGGCGAACCCGGACGGCAGCCTGACCCTGGCCCAGGCCCTGGTCCCGGTGCGTAAAAAAGTCGCCGGCGCGTGGACGGGCCTGGACGCGACGCTCAAGACGAACCCCGGCGGCACGATCAGCACCACCGCCACCAGCAGCACCCTGACCCTGTCCAGTGGCGGCTCCGGTCCCCTCGCGACCATGAACGCGGGCGGTAAGACCCTGGCCGTCTCGCTGCCGATGGCGCTGCCCATCCCTACCCTGTCCGGGGCCACCGCCACCTACTCCGGCGTGCTGACGGGGGTGGACCTGAAGGTCACCGCCGACGCCCAGGGCGGCTTCTCCGAGGTCCTGATCGTGCACGACGCCACCGCCGCCGCGAACCCGGCCCTCAAAACCCTGGTCCTGGCCACCCAGGCCAGCGGCGTGAGCCTGAGCGCGGACAGCGCCGGGAACATAACCGCCGCGGACACCGCCGGGCACCCGGTGTTCACCGCCCCGGCCCCGACCATGTGGGATTCGGCCATCCCGGCGGCCGCATCCACGGTTACGAACCCGACCACCGGCCAGAGCGTGGACGCCACCAGCGGCCTGCCCGTCGCCTCCAGCGCCACCCAGCCCGGCGAGGCGGCGCACGTCGCCACCCTCGCGGCGACCGCTGCCACCGGCGCCATCGACCTGACCCCCAGCCAGAGCTTGCTGACCGGCACCTCGACCGCCTACCCGGTCTACATCGACCCCAGCTTCAACGCCCCTTCGGCCGGATCCCCGCAGAACTCATGGACCATGGTCAACTCCGCGTTCCCGACCACCAGCTACTGGAAATCCGGAACCGGTTCCCTGATGCAGGTCGGGTACAACGGCTGGAGCGCGCCCTACTTCACCGCCCGCGGCTTCGTCAACGTCGCCGTCCCCAGCTCGCTCTACGGCTCCACCGTGATCTCCTCCAGCATCAACTTCACCGAGCAGTGGTCCCCCTCCTGCACCGCCACCGCGGTCCAGCTGTGGTCGACCGGATCGATCACCAAGGACACGACATGGAACGCCCAACCGGCCTGGAACAGTCAGGTCGACTCCCAGAGCGTGGCGCACGGCTATAACTCCTCCTGCCCCGCCGCCGGCGTCGGTTTCACCACCACCTCGCTGATGCAGTCGGCCGCCGACGGCAAATGGACCAACGCCACCTTGGGGCTGCGCGCCGCCAGCGAGTCGGACGCCTACGGCTGGAAGCAGTTCGCCTCCGCCACCACCATGTCCACCACCTACGACCACACCCCCAACAAACCGACCGGCATGAGCACCTCCCCCAGCACGCAATGCACCGCCACCACACCCAGCACCGTCGGCGACGGGCAGGTCACGCTCTACACCCCGGTCTCCGACCCCGACGGCGGCACCCTGGGCGTGCACTACCAGCTGTGGAAGACCAGCGCGAGCGGCACCATCCTGGCCTCCAGCGACCCGAATGCCTTGACCTACACCTCCGGCACCACCGCGGTACTCAACGTCTCTGAAGCGACGCTGAAGAACAACAGCAGCGGCATCACCGAATTCTCCTGGAACGTGCAGGTCACCGACTTCAACCCGACCACGAGCGTGGGCACCAGCCCCTGGTCGTCCACCTGCAACTTCAACTTCGACTCCACCCACACCGGCCAGCCCGTGGTCACCCCGCCTGCCAGCGTCGGCGGACTGACCGGCACGATCGGCACCCCCGAGACTTTCGCCGTGGCCAAGCCGACCACCGGCACCATCCCCAGCAGCTACCGCTACCAGCTCAACGGCGCCGACCCCGGCACCGTGACCGCGGACCCTTCAGGCAACGCCCCCATCACCATCACCCCCACCCGGTTCACCAACACCCTCATCGTCACCAGCCTGTCCGCCGGCGGCAACATCGGGCAAAGCTACACAGCCCCGTTCAACTCCAACCCCGCCGCCACCGCAACCGACCAGGACATGACCGGCGACAACATCCCCGACCTGCTCACCGCCGGCAACCAGAACGGCCTGCCCCCCGGGCTCTGGCTCACCCAAGGCACCGGCACCGCGCAAGTGAGCACCGCCGCAAGCGATCTCGGGATCCTGGGCAACGGGATCGTCAATGACAACTCCCCCGCCGACTTCAACGGCGACCAGGTCATCACCGGACACTTCAACACCGGCGCGAACCTGCAAGACGCCCTCGCTTACAACGGCACCACGGGCATGGGCACCTTCCTGTTCGGCAACGGCGACGGCTCCCCCTTCCAACCGGTCAGCGGCGGCAAGATCGACCTCAACGACTCCACCGCCCTCAAGGACGCCTCCGGAAACATTCCGCAGCAGCTGGCCAACGCCGGAAACACCAGCGGCCTGGGCGCGCCCTACCCCGACCTGATCGGCATCGCGAACAACACCCTGAGCCTCTACGCCTCAGGCACCCAGGGCCAGTACGCCAACGCCGACCAGTACTACGCCCAGATATCCCTGACCCCCAGCCCCGACACTCTGATCGACTGGAACAAGTGGACCATCGCCACCGCCCAGGACACCCGCGGCGGCGCCACCTCCACCGACATGTACCTCTGGAACCCGACCAGCGGCGCGCTCTACCTCTGGGAGGGCCTCGCCTACGACACCACCCCGGGCGCCAACGACCTGACCTACGCGAGCCACTACACCATCGCCGACGGCACCAGCACCTTCTGGAACAAGGGTGCCAACCTGACCCTGCAGGCCGTCGACGTCAACGGCGACGGCACCCCCGAACTGCGCACCATCGCCGCAGGTGACACCGTCACCACCTACACCGCCGCGCTGGGCACCACCACCGCGACTCTCACCGCGAACAGCGCCCAAACCATCACCACCAGCACCCACAGCTGGGCCCTGGACGACAGCGCGAGCAGCGGCGCCACCGTGAGCAGCGCCATCGACAACACCGCCGCCGGCACCACAGCCCTGGCCCTGGCCGCCAGCACGACGGGCGCAACCTGGCACACCGGCGACCTGTTCAGTCCCGACATCGCGCTCGACGGCGCAGCCGGCCACCTGGCCACCGCCACCGGCACCTTCGCGGTCAACCCCGCCGCCAGCTTCACCCTGGACGCCTGGATCAACCCTGGGGCGTCCGGCGGCGTCGTGCTCTCCCAGGACGGCACCAACGACTCCTCCTTCGTGCTGTACCCCAACGGCTCCCAATGGGAATTCGGCATCAACAACGGCAACACCACCGCCTGGTCCTTCGACGGCATCGTCGGCGGCAGCTACCTGCTCAACGTCTGGAGCCACCTGACCGTCACCTACAACGCGTCCACCGGCGTCATGAGCCTGTACGTCAACAGCACCCTCGTAGCCACCGGCCACCACACCGCTGTCAGCGGCCAACCCACCGGCCCCCTGCGCATCGGCGACGACCTGAACGGCGGCACGCACATGTCGAACTTCGCCGGACAGGTCGCCCAGGTACAAACCTGGAGCGGCACCGCGCTGGCCCCCTCCCAGCCCTACACCCCTGCCGCTTACCACCAGGCCCTGACCCCGACCCGGCTGCTGGACACCCGTGGCGCCCTCGGCGACAACCTCACCAACCGCGGCGCCGCCGGAGCCGCCACACCACTGGCGGCCAACAGCACCCTGACCCTGCAGATCGCCAAGGACACCGTCACCACAGCCTCCGGCGCATCCACCACCATCCCAGACACCGCCACCGCCGTCGCCATCGACCTGACCATCACCAGCCCCACCGCCATCGGCTACGTGGCCGCCTACGCCGACGGCAGCCAGCGCCCCATCACCTCCGGCACCAACTACACCACCGGCGCCACCGTCACCGGCTACGAGATCGTCCCCATCGGCCCGGACGGCAACATCGCCCTCTACAACGCCTCCACCGGCACCACCCACATACTCGTCGACATCACCGGCTACTACAGCACCGACACCAACGCGACCGCCCAGACCTACCATCCGCTGAATACCGCCTACCGCGCCCTGGACACCCGCAACGGCACCGGCGGCACCACCGGCACCCTCGCCGCCGGAGCCGCCCTCAACCTGCAGATCACCGGCACCGACGGCATCCCCACCACTGCAACCGCCGTCGCCATCACCCTGACCACCGCCGGCGAAACCGGCTCCGGATACCTCCAGACCTACGCGACCGGAACAACACCCGGCAACGTCACCGCACTGAGCTACACCACCAGCGCACTGGCCTCGATGGCCGCCGACGTCCCCCTCGGCACCACCGGACAGATCACCATCAAAAACATCGCCAGCAGCGCCGCCACCAACATCATCGGCGACATCTCCGGCTACTACACCACCGACACCACCGGCCTGAGATACCACACCATCAACCCCACCCGCCTCGTCGACACCCGCTCCGGCATCGGCGGCCACACCGGTGTCATCACCGCCAACACGCCTTACCCCATCACCCAGGCCACCACCGCCCAAGTCACCTCGGTCACCACCGGTGCCATCGCCACCAACCCCACCCTGGCCCTCAACCTCACCGCCACCCAGTCCACCAGCGGCGGCGACCTAGTCGCCTACCCGACCGGCGGCACCCAACCCACCGCCAGCAACCTCAACTTCAACGCCGGCCAGGACATCGCCAACCTCGCCCTGACCCCCACCGGCACCGGCACCAACGCCGGCCAGATCACCGTCTACAACCAGAGCGCCGGCACCGTCCACCTCGTCGTGGACTGCAGCGGATACTTCGCCGCCAACTGACCGCACACGCAAACGTCGTCTCGGGCCGAGCTCCACGACGGAGTTCGGCCCGACACGCGGCAGCGGCCACCCCGCGCCCGCCAGGCGAGCTGCCGTTCACCAAGGTTTCCGGCGCTGCACGATGGGAGCATCTCCGCCATGGCCGGACCGGTGATCAGCATTTCACTGCGCCAACTCCTTGACGAACAGGCCCGGGGCGCGCTCGACGCATACCTTCGAAGCCTCACCGACAGATGCGTCGAACACCCGAAGCCCGGCTGCTGGGCGCTGAACCTCGACCCGGAACTGCTGGGCATAACCCGCAGCGCCTGGGAACGTTCGCGACCGTTCCTGCTCGAGACGAACGGCTCCGGGAACGACGACGGCACCTTCTTCGAAACCGGACATTTCATCAAGTCCGATTGGGGCTTCCTTCCCCCACTGCTCGGCTTCACCCCAGTCGCGATGCTCAGCATCATCGCCATGGGCAGCAGCCAGGTAGACCATACGGCCACCGCGCTGCTGGCGGCCGAGGCAATGGACATCACCGGCGGCATCGCCTTCGTCGAGCTCTACGATCACCAGGTCAAAACCGTCAGCGCGCTGCCAGGCGTCCTCGCCGCTGTATCGGCGACTGGGGACCAGTCGCCCTTCGCGCTCGGCGACAGCCGCTTGCTGCGTGCCTTCGCGGCGACACCGGCCTTCCGCCTACTCAAGTAGCCATCACGCCCACGAATGACTCCGGAATCTCTCAACCATCGTGCCGGTCACGGGGCCGAATTGGCGAGCGGTTGGCGAGCGTATGTCCCGGGACGGGGCGGCACAGCACGGTACCGGCCAGTAGAGTCGCGTTGAAGATCCCGAACATACCGGGACGGAAGGGGACCGGACAGCACGGCCCGGTATGGGTAAAACCTCGTATATCTGGGCTCTTAATCAGCGGGTCGAGGGTTCGAATCTCAGGTAGTGCCGGGCGGTGACGCCAAGTCGTGTGTCGTGCCAATTCGGCCGCACACGGTGGCATTGCTTCAGAGCGCGGCAGCGTTCACTCGAGTCAGCTGGTGGCGCTTTCCCCGGACGGCTGGCCGTCGTGCCGACCGGCCACACCCAGATGCTCGGCGACACGATCGCGTCCGAGGGCGAAACCCGACGGCGTTTACCCTGCGCAGTGGACTCGCGCCATGGCATCGCCGATCAGGGTTCTGGCAGCCCATGTCGGTTTACGTGAGTATCACGGCCTGGTCCGAGACCGGACATGCCGATGGGGCTCGACGTCACAGCGGCTCGGCCCGAGGTGGCCCGGCAGCGAGTTCGGGCGTGAGTGTCGGGCTCCTACAAGACCCGGGACTGGATGACGGGGTCGTTACCGAGGGGATAAGCAAGCGGCCAGGCTGTCTACGACGCGCTGGCCAGGTGGACGGTGAACGGCACCGCGTACGTCTGGCAGTCCTTCGCCAGGGCGAGCAGCGCGTCCTTCAGCTTTGATACATCAGCCTGGTACTGCTGCGCGGCACCCGCTGTGCCGGACTGGACGTCCGCGAGGTCGGTATCAACAGTGACGAGGGCGTTGCCGCTTGCCATGACGTCCATGCCGAGCGGCGCGTAACTCGGCTGCAGCTTCAGAAGGGCGTCGACCTGGCCCTGTGTTGCGGCAATCGCGTCCTGCGTGGACGCGTCGAACTTCATGACGGCCAAGCCTTTGCAGACGTCAGCGTCGTGATCGGGAGTCGGGGACGCGGAGTGGACACTGGCCGTCGTCGCCGCCTCGGCTGCCGGACTGGCACTGCCACCGCAGGCTGTCGCGGTAAGTGCTAGGGCCGCGGTCAGCAGCGCGGCTGCGCAGATCGGGCGCACGCTTCCCCCTGGGATTCGGTGGCATGGTTCGTGGGACAGTACATGCCCAGGCATGCGTCCGCGCCTTGGACAGCATGCAGCCATGTATGGAAATGACCTCCGGCGAGACCTCAGGGCTTCCGCCGCCGGTCCGTTTACAGGGGGCTTGGCGCCCCGGGGACCTCGGTTATTGGCTACGCGCGCAGATAGTGCAGGATGCACACGTCAGCATTTGTCCCAACCGTCGGCCCCAGAGCACACCTGCGCCGAGGCGATGTTGTACCCGCCGTCCGCCGACCCCGAGTTGCTCACGACCTGTGCGTACCCGAGCAGATCGTCCGTCTGCACGCTCGTCGTGCACGACACCGACCCGCCGCCCTGCAACTGCGCCGTGGTCACGAAGTACTGCGCCGAGGCGTCCAGGGCGTCGGTGTGCGTGAACGGCAGGCTGTGCGCCGAGTGCTGCGACCCGTTCGGCCCATACGTGATGTCCACCGCGCCGTGTCCGGTGCACGAGTAGGTGACCTGTTCCGGCGCCGGGGTGGCGGCCGGGGTCTGGGACGGGGCGTCCTGCGGCGCGAGCAGCTGGCCGCCAAGCACGGTGTGCGCGTTGCTCGCGTAGTCCGAGCTTGTTGTCGTGAGCACCCAGTTCACGCCCACTACGGCGCTGGTGTCCCCTGGCAGTCCGGTCAACGAGACCACCGCAGTCGACGCATACGCCGCGGCGGCCTTGTGGTCCTTGAACACGATGATCTGTGTGTCCTGGCTGGCAGCGTCCGGACTGGAGCACTGGGCGGCGTCGGTCGCGCCGTCGAAGTCCGACAGGGCCGGGGCGTCACCGGCCGTGCAGCCGTGGCCGTAGGTGGCCATCAGGTCTTCGACGTCCTGGGCACTGGCGACGTTGCCGCCGTCAGCGGGTGCCGAGGGCGGTGGCAACGTCGGGGACGCGCTCGAGCTCGAGCTGTCGATAGTGGCCAGAACGGCCGGGCTGGAACCACCTGCGCATCCGGCCATGGCCAGCACGGCGAGCGGCACGACCAGAAACAAGCGGCGCATGATCCCCCCCATAGCTTTGGTGTTAAGACCTGTCGGGCGGTACGCACTGACAGGGCGTCATACTGAAAAGTGGCCGGATAGTTGTTGATCGCAGGCTGACGCCCTCGCCAGGCTGACGCCCCGGCGCGGCGCTTACGAGCCGAGGGTGAGCGAGATTCCCGCGGCGACCTGGTCCGGGGTGAACGTCTGCGTCCCGCGGTGGCTGATGGTCACGGTATACAGGCTCTGCCCAGACGGAACGAAAACCGAGAACGCGAACTGGCATGAGGCCGGTTGGCCCGACTGCCCTATGATTGTTCCCCGGCTCAGGGAGCCAATGTTCAGCGTCTGACCAGTTGAGCCGCCGACCGTGACGGCTGTGCCTTCGCTGATATCGCTGTACCCGCCGAGCGCGACGCAGGTGTCGCCGACGGTTGGTGGCGCGTCGGGTGGCGCGTCGGTGTCTCTCGCGTTCGGGCTGAAGAGGTCTGTGCTCAGGAATGGGACCGTAAGTGTTCCGGCCACGTCCAGCTGAGTGCCACTTGGGCTGGCAGGCGGTGCGGGGGCGCCGTGGCTGCTACCGGCGAATGCGATCCCGGCCCCAACCCCTGCAACAATGATGAGTGCCCCGGCGAGGATCGCCGGACCCGGCTGACGCCACCACGGGACCGTAACCGGTGCGGGGACTGCATTCGTGGACTCGGGTGCCGTATCAGGCTCATGCGGCCAGGATGTGGTCTGCTCGGCTGGATCCTCTGGCTGCTGCTCGTCGCGTGGTCGCTCGTCCACGATTCCCCCCACGGGATCCGATGGTGTGACGCGTCGGACGCTACGCGCTGACGGTCCGTCACATGGAGGATTGGCCGGATCGTTGCTGATCCGCTCGGATCGCCGATTCGCGTGGCCGACCGTCACACTTTGGCTAATGCCTTCGTGACAAGCTGCTCGACCAGGGACACGGGCACCGACTCAAGTCCGAACACCGTGATCTCGACCAGGATGCCGCCCTTGCGCACCACCACGATGTCCCCGCTCGCACTTAGGCCCAAGGATTGAGAGACCGTCACGGCGAACGCATAGGTCGCATCGCCGTAGGACGGGAACGACATGGCGGAGAGCTTGAAGGTGTTCGTCCCGCCCGAAGCCTCTTGCGTGAAGTGCGCGCATTGCGAAGTAGCCTTGACGAACGACTGCAAGGCGGCCGATGCCTGGGCGGCACTGCCGCCGGCGAGCTGGTCGAGGAGGAACGGTCCGGTCTGGCCATCACTGAAGTCGGCTTCAGCTTCCTGCGGCAGGTGTTTCCAAGGCCCGCTGTTCAGTGCAGGGCACGACGCATCCCCGGTGCCGCCCGACGACAACTCGTCGGTGGTCCAACCAGCCGGGAGGTCGGTCACGGCGAGAAGCGCCTTGCTCAGATCCGTGCTCGCCGCGCCCGTGCTCGCCGAGGAAGGCGCCGAACTCGGCGGTGTGGTGAGAGTCTGCGCCGGTTTCTGGGCGGCCGCACAGCCCGCGGTCAATAGAGCGGCCGTAGCAGCAGCGAGCAAGGTCATGCGCATGGTTCCCCCCACGGGTCGGCGTCAGGCCCACGCGACGCTACGCCGCGTGCCCGCGCCCTATCGCCGAGTGATGGGATCGTTACTGATCGACCGCTCCGAAAGTTTCAGGGCTACGCCGCCATTACGCCTCTAGCTCTACGTATATACGCCACGAAACATCACAGATCGCCTCAACCAAGCGCGCCCCGAACGATGTGGCTCCAGCCTCCTCCCAACAAGTTCGATGAGCTCAGGGATCAGGTCATCGAAGAAACGAAGGCAGTACATAGCGAGCGACCGCACGATCCATGGGCCTGTCGGTTCCCGATGCGCTGCCAGCTTGCTCGTCACATAGAGAACTTCCGACGAGACATCGGCAGGCAGCTCCACTAGGCGGGCCGCAACGAACTCCTCCCACCAGGTGCGATCAGCCTCATTCTCGGGGTCCCGCAGCAGGCGCAGCAGCTTATCCAGACGATCCTGATCTTAGTAGACCGTGTACGGAATCTCAGAGATGGAATTCACCGTAGCGGTACGCGCCACGACGCTCCCAGGTGCCGCGGGAGCGCCTCGATGCGCACTGTGCCACTTACGCGGCCAGCAGCTCCGCCGTGCGCCGGTACTCGCGTGCCGCCTGCTCCAGTGCCAGCGACTCGTCCACGTCGTACGCGAACACCGGCCGCAGGTGCCGACCGCAGCGGGCCACGCCAGCAGCCGCATGAGACCGGTATTGCTCACCCGCGCGGCACATTGAACTTGCGGACGACGTCCCCTTGTAGCGGCATGGTCGTATGGGCAATATCCCGGGAGACCTACCTGGCGGCTTTAGCGACCAGGCGAAGAATGGAGTCGGCACGGTTCTCAACACACTCTTGGCTTATGCTGACATTGCCATGCGCTCCTGCCAGGTACGACGCGTCTCGGTCGGCGCCCGGTAGTCGAGGGCGGAGTGCAAGCGCCGCTCGTTGTAAGTCTTGATCCAGTTCTCGATGTCGTGGCGGGCGCTGACGCGATCAGGCCAGGATGCGACACCGATCTCCGTCTTGATGGTGGCGAAGAACGACTCGGCCGCGGCATCGTCGAGACACGATCCCGTTCGGCTGGTGCTCTGCCGGATCTCCAGGCGCCGCAGCGCGTTCCGGTAGCTTCTCGAGTGGTATTGCGATCCACGATCCGCGTGCATGATCGCGTTTCCGGCCACCAACCCGGCATCGTGCGCAGCAGTAATCGCGTCCACCGCGAGGCCGGCGCGCATGTGCGGCGCGATCGCGTACCCGATCAGCTCCTTGCTACATAAGTCCAGGACGGTCGCCAGGTACAGCCAGCCCTCGCCGGTCGGGAAGCAACTGATGTCCCCGATCGGCTTGAGTCCGGGCATCGGCGCGGTGAACTCCCGGCGGATCAGATCCGGGACCGTCGCCGCGTCCTTGTCCGGCTTCGTGAGGTTACGGCGCTTGCGTCGGGTGATTCCCGCGATCCCCTGCTCGCGCATCAACCTCGCGACCCGGCGTCGGCCAACCTCGAGACCCTGCCGTTTGAGCTCGCGGGTGATCCGCTCAGCCCCGTAGGCCGGATGCGAGGTATGGATCTCCACGATCAGCTCGGTCAGCTCCCGCTCCTGGTCGGCCCGCGCCTTCCTGCGCGCCTGGGCCCTGGTCCACAGGTAGTAGTTGCTGCGGTCGGTCACCAGGATCCGGCACAGGCGCTTGACCGCGAACCGGCCGCGCAGCCGGTGGATGAACGCGAACCGCTCATGCGCGCGAGCCTGATGGATCAACGGTTGCGCGGCCTCATGCAGAACCTCGTTCTCCACCAGCAACCGCTCCAGCTCCCGATGAAGCCGCCGCAGTTCGGCGCGAAGCTCGGTGTTCACGGCCGCAAGCTCACGATGATCAGATCGACGGGGCACGACCAAGAACCCTGCCGTACTCCCCTCAGCCCGAGACACAACGTTACCGAATCGTGTACTCCGCGCATCAGCTCACAGCACTACCGAGAGCGGCAACGAACACCAACCACTGAGCACGTGCTGGATGTGTTCAAAAGCGTGCCGACTCCACAGACTGCTGCCAGACCTGACCGCCGCACTCTCACCGACCGGGTAACCCCGTCTTGCGACTCCACCAGCGCGTCAGCGTGTTCAGCGGCCGGCGGGCAGGACGTCGAGCAGCGCGAAGACGATCCGCAGCGCCTCCGCGGCTGGTTCATGCTGCACCGGCGCCTGACCCGCGACTACGAGACCCTCCCGCTCAGCTCACGGGCGATGATTCACTGGTCGATAATCGGAATCATGAGCAGAACCCTGACGGGGCGTGCCACGATCAGCTGGCAGGACACCTCAGCTATAAGCCTCTAAACGGTCAAAGTGCCAAAAGATACCCACTTAGCTTGAGATTTGAGGACGGCAAGATCTTTTGTGGTGCAGTCGTGTGATCGACTGGCAATAGGCACGGCCACCTGGCATTCTTCGGAGTTATCTAAGGACTCGAAGAAGGGCGGGTGGCCGTGGGTC